>Ga0208450_1000040_pt1 | contig 121614 bp, 87 predicted proteins | sample MalvireepMed_908_FD_184249 | JGI IMG/M metagenome (GOLD analysis project Ga0208450, IMG submission 184249) | Marine viral communities from the Global Malaspina Expedition - Malaspina viral metaG DeepMed_908 (SPAdes) (version 2) | ecosystem: Environmental > Aquatic > Marine > Oceanic | place... | reverse complement strand
TGGCCCCACCCGAAACTGGGAAGTGACCGGACCGGTATCGCTTAACCCTGGCAAGTTGCAGGAAATTGAGCGCAATAAACTGGCCGCTTAAACGTGGTCATTTGGACAACTGGGTTGAAAATCGCCGAGTTTCTGAAATCACTGAGAGTGCAGCCCAAACACTGTTCCGTGCATTGAAGGAAGCATTGTGACCACGTACAAGCAATCTGCCGTTACAGCTAAAGAAGGAATTAATTTCGTCCGTAGCGTGGTTGAAAGCGGTGGATCCCTTTTTATCAAAATTGAACAGGAAAATGATCTTGGTATTGATGCACTTATTGAGTTCGTAAAGGGCGAAAAGCCTCTCAATAAGCAGATCGCTGTTCAAATTAAGTCTGGAGCCTCATACTACACTTCGGAAAAAGGTGAGTGCGCGTTCCCTGTCGGTAACCATCGAACTTACTGGAAAGACCATCCCCTCCCAGTATTCGGCATGGTGTACGTGCCCGCTTTGAATACCAGTTACTGGGTAAACATCAAGGGGTTTCTGAAAGATAATCCAGAGGCAACGACAGTTAGATTTCCCGCGACAGAGGCGAATAGGTTTGATTTATCTACTTTTAACAAGTTATTCCTGCCTGGTATAGCCGGCGAAATACCGGAGTTGAGCATTGAGGAAGCATTTAAGCTAGCTCGCTCCCCAGAGCCTTCGGAAACTTACCTTGGGCTACTTGTTCTGTTTCGTAGATTTGCTGACGATAAACATGTTTGGGATGAACTAATCAGAACGTTTATTGAGCGACCGCAGTCAGAGATCCCTCCTGTTTTGATCTATTGGTTGGCTCATATACCGGGACACGGAGATATTTTCTATTTTGGTCAAACGCCATCTCCAGACACCAAAGCGTATGCGAAGGGCTTGTTATCGAAATTTCGAGTAAAACAAGTCATCAAGATGCTCACCTTCGTTGACCCAGAACAGCAATTTGGTCGAGGCACTCTTGGGCAGTCCGTTGATGCAATTATCTCTTCATTGCCCGAAGCTGAAGCAATGCTTCATGAGATAGTTCATTCTCCAGAAGTGGAGATGCCTATCAGAGAATACGCAGTTGTCATCCTCGCAATGAATCAAGGTAAGGGGGCGCTTGGGGATCTCCAATATCTCCATGAGGCCGGTTCATGGTACGCAGGTGAGCTAGCCCACCATATTGAAGAGTTTGGCATGCTTAATCCGTATGCCTGAAAGCACCGAACAAGTGAACCAAGCCGACCGTTTTCCACTGTCGCTCCAAGCGGCGGCGTATTCAAGGCGTTACATGAAAAGAGGTTGAATGCTAACTCCAGACGAAGCCGCTCAACAGTTGAGAAGAATTCGAGGTGACCAAATTCAGAACAGGTGGGGCCAACTCTATCAACTCTCGAAAGAGTCGGGCGACTCTGCAATACGATATCTCTTCACAACCAATGCTGGCGGCGCTGTCGCAGTCCTGGCTTATCTTGGTTCAGTCGCAGATAACGGCGCCTCTCCTTTATCTGCGAAAATTGCATTGGTCTGTTTCTTCATCGGTTTACTGTTTGTAGGTTTTTACAGAATCTACATAGCTCATCACCACGAAGGGCTGTTCGATCACTACAAAAGCCTCGTCGACCGGTACTACGAAGACGAAATTGACTGGAAAGCGCTACAGGAAGCTGATGAGGAAAAGGTTGGGAACTCGAAGGTACCCTATGTGCTCGGATATTTGTCATTCCTCGGGTTCGTACTGGGGTGTATAGCTGGTGCTATCGGAATCTTGTAGTCCGTCATGTAACAAATAGTTGTAGTACCATTCCGGGCCCGAAGACCCGGAACCGGACGCATATTTCGCTGCGCTGCATGGGCGCTGCTAAACAAAGGCGTTAGAGCCAAAAACAAGGAGAGTCTGCTTGGCAACAAACTATGTTCTGATAGATTTTGAGAATGTGCAGCCGAGTAACCTGGAGGTTCTTAAGCAGCACCCTTTCAAGGTGGTGGTTTTCGTTGGTGCTAACCAAGTAAAGATACCGTTTGATCTGGCTGCAGCGATGCAGGGCCTTGGGGATGCTGCGCGGTATATCAAAATTACGGGCACCGGCAAAAACGCTCTCGATTTTCACATTGCCTATTACATTGGTGAGTTGGCGGCCAAGGACGCAGGTGCCTACTTCCACATCATCTCCCGCGATACTGGTTTTGACACGCTGATAAAGCATCTCAAATCGCGTGGCATCAAAATCCAGCGTGAGCGAGACTTGGCGGAAATTCCCGTAGTAAGAATGTCCACGGCTACCTCTACCGACGATATGGTATCCGCCATAGTGAAAAACCTAGCAGGCCGTGGCCAATCTCGACCTCGCAAGGTGAAGACGCTCTCCAATACCATCAATTCGCTGTTCACAGAGAAGCTGTCGGAACAGCAGCTAACCTCAATTGTGAAAGACCTTGAGCAGCGCAGGTTCATAAAGGTGAATAATGGCAATGTCTCGTACCAATTGCCGCACTAGCCCTAACAGGACCAGGCACGCGACGCCTAATGCATTGCGGCTTCGCCTCCATTCCGTAGCCGCGCATGCTGGCTGGCGTTAAATTTCAAGGAGAGATCCTGCCTGTGTATTATGCAAAATCCAAACGCGGTGAGAAAAAATCCACATGCAATCTCTGTCGACAGGAGAAGGCTCTTTCTTGGGATCATGTCCCACCGAAGGGTGGCATAGATCTTGGTCCAGTGGAGATGGAAACAGTCTTCGAGATCATGGCCGGAGACCGTGGAAAGCCGAAGCTCCGCGAGTCACAGAATGGGGTTAAATATCGAACTATTTGCCGCGAATGCAATTCATACTTGGGACTTGAGTACGACCCGGTGATTAATGATTTTGCGAGGTCAATTGGGCGATATCTGAAATCGGGAATCATTCTTCCAGAGCAAATTTCCCATCGGGTCAAACCTCAAAGGCTAATGAAGGCTTTGCTCGGGCACATCGTTGCGGCAAAGGTGGAGATTGAAGACACGGTTTTTGATCGGTCAGCGCGGAAGTATGTTCTAGATCCAAACCTGCCACTTCCTGACGACATTCATATCTTCTATTGGATTTATCCCTACGCAACGTCGGTAACGATTAGGGAGTTCGGTATGTTTGCTCATGGCGCCACTCTCGAACAAGCTGCAGTATACCAATCTCTCAAATATTACCCGGTCGCATATCTTTGTAGCAGTCAGCCCGACTACGCTGGTTTACCAGCCTTATCTCAGTATCGGGATGCGGACCTGGACGACGAAATCGAGATCCCGGTAGACCTAAAACGCTTGGAAGACCCATACTGGCCTGAAGCGCCGAATGATAAAGACAATAAAATTTTCTTCGCGGGACAGAGTGCCGCGGCCGCGGTTCATGCTCGGCCAAGACGGGTCGAAACTTAAAAATCAATCAAATTCATTCTGGCCCGAGGCCCCTGTCGGGCCGCCACTTATTTCAGCATTACGTCCATTTTAAATTCGATAATAGGTCAACCTTATGCCATTCAATCCCAGGCCTGAATACACAATTGTAAGTACCGAGTTCGGGATAAAGGACTTTCACGATTACCGTGAGGACTTTGTTACTAGGCCTCCCTACCAGCGAAAAGCTGTCTGGGCTAAGAAGAAAAAGCAGTCTCTGCTGGATAGTCTGTTTCGCCGATATTACATACCAAAATTGGTTGTTCGTGAGGTTCGCCTTTCGGATACCACTGCTGTGAACGAAGTGATTGATGGTCAGCAACGAATCACAACGGTTCAAGATTTCTTCGCGGGGGAATATCCCCTCCCGCGCTCTCTCGCTGACCTAGACCCGAACTTGCCGGGTAAGTACTACGATGATCTGGATGTTTCTGTAAGGAAATTCATCGATAAATCACTCAAGTATCAAGCTGATGTTATTAAAGACATCGATAGCCCTCATGACGTTAATCATCAAATTATTGCCACAGAAATATTCTGGCGGCTCCAGCAAGGGGAAACGCTAAATTACATGGAAGTTGCACACGCGCAGCTATCTAGTTTGACAAGAAATTTTATTGTTAAGTATGCAGATGACCAGTCCTTTGACTACGAGCGTTATGAACCTATTGAGAAGAATCAGAATAAGCATCCTTTCTTTAATTTATTGAGCGTAGACAACAATAGAATGAAGCACCTGCAATTCATGGCGCGATTCTTGATCATCGAAACTGAAGGGGGATATGCTGACCTAAGTGACAGAAAAATCGAGGAATTTATCAATGATCATAAACAGGCTGATGGAATAGGAAATCTGGAATACGAATCCCGGTCAGAAGCCACCGCTGTTCTCAAAGTTCTAAATGTATTCCATGAGATTTTTAAGAACGACCCGATGCTGGATGATACCTCCGGCATAAAAGAGTTCTCGGTTGAATATTTCATTATATCTATTTACATGCTCGTACGTCATATCAGCCGTCATTATGTGGTCGATGATTCTACCGGAGAGGTGATCAGGAATTTTATTTATTGGTTTCACAGGCGCTGGAAAAGCTACGATGAAACTGAAGATACTGACCTACTTACGTTCAGTAATCATCGGCAGCAAGGTGAGAGAGATCTGGAAATCAGAGACATGATTCTTCGTCAGGTATTTTTTGATTACTTGGCTTCACAGTCCCTAGAAATCGTCGCCAAAGATACGAAAAGAGGCTTTACGGAGTCTGAAAGAATTTCCATTTACCGGAAGGGAAAAGGTCTTTGTCAGCAATGCTTGCGGGAAGGGAAGCCTGAAACTGAAGCCAGAGTCAGTTGGTCAAGGTATCAGGCGGACCATGTTATTCCGCATGCAAAAGGTGGTAAAACCGTCATAGAAAACGGTGAATTGCTTTGCTCGTATCACAACCAATCAAAGGGAGCATCATTGGCCCATAGCGGATAACGAGTTGTTGTTGCCGGATGCGCTTACGTCGGCACTTCGATCCGACGCAAAACCGATTAACACTCAAATATTCGATAGCTGAACAAAGGTTCTAATTGGGTAACCGGGGGCATCTAGCCCCCAGTCCCCACCACATCCATCAGCTTCGCGTAGTCAGTCACCACGTCATACTTAACCTTATCCTGAGCGACCTTCAGGTTAATCTCATCGAAAAACTTTCTTGCACATTCGATCTTGGTCTTTTCGATTTCCCGCAGTTTCATGGACGACATCGAGCCTTTGGTCTCAGCGACAAAGTAGATGTGCTTGATGTTGTCAGCCTGGAAGGAGATCGCCCAATCCGGATTGTAATCGCCCACGGGCGTAGGAATCAGAAAGCCTCTCGGCAGCTTGGCGTAAACCACCACTTCACTGCTCGTATCCAACTCATTCACGAAGCGGCGCTCGACATCTGAATCCGTAATCGCGTAGTCGTAGACGTGGTTCTTCAGCTTGTTCGTGGCGCGGGAGAAGTCCTGACCGGTCTGGTTGGCGGTGAAGATATCCACATCGTAGCGCTCATCAACTTCATTGTAGGCCAGGCGCTCAATCACCATTGCCGCTTTTTGTTCCGTGATAAGTCGTGAGGCTTCGGCAATGAAGTGTTCCGGGTTCTGGCGGAACTGGTTGAACACGGCGGCCTGAATGCCCTGCAGAATGCTGGCGGCGGTCCCGCGGGTCAGGTGGGCATTTTCTGACACCTTACCCAACAGGTCATACCGGACCCTTGAGTGGATCGAGTCGCCGTATTCGGTCGCCGTTTCTTCGACCTTGAAGCCATCGCCCTTGCGCAATTGCTCGTCAGTCAGCGCATCTTGCTGAATACCCTTCTGTACGGTGTACTGCAGGGGCGTTACGCGCAGCTCCTTGTCCAGCGTTGCAATACACTTGCGCACCAGTTCCGCGGAGTCAAAGTCGACGCGATACACGGCCTTACGGTTGATGCGCTGCCACAGCGCCTGAAATTCTTTCCTGTCGAAGTTGGCATTGAGCGGGTTGGTCTTCGGTTTGCGGCCATCCTCGATTTTGGGAAGTTGACCTTCGCTGAACACGCTGTCGATCAGAGCGAATACCTGGTCAGAATAGGGCTTCAGATCTTCTGGGAGCTCCGCTATTGTCCCTGCCGCTTTAGCTTCATGGTACTTGTCCAGAATATTTTTTTGGCGGTCTACATATCCGTTTTGCACCAGATAAAACTCGATGCCTGCGCCCATATCTGCACTAACCTCAACCTGACCTTGCTCAGTGTTCAGCACCTTGCCAGTAAAAAAAGCCGCGGTCGCCTGTCTTGGGCGGGCGCTCAGGTTTTCACTGATTTCCTGTTGCAGCCCGGTAACGAAATCCTTGTAGCTCTCACTGGCGATCACCGTCAGTACGTTGATGTCATGAACGACGGCAGGGTTATCCATGCGGTCGCCGTGCCTGTCGACCGACAATCGCAGGCCGCGCCCCACCTCTTGGCGCCGGGATATCATGTTGTCGCTGTGCTTAAGCATGCACATAATAAACACGTTGGGGTTGTCCCAGCCTTCACGCAACGCCGAGTGGGAGAAGATGAACCTCGTAGGTTCCTGGAAGGAGAGCAGGCGCTCTTTGTCTTTCAGGATCAAGTCGTAGGCGTCCACATCGTCGGAGTCGACGGCCTTTTTTCCCAGAGCAGGATTCTTCAAACGATTGGTCTTCTTATCAATGGCGAAGTAGCCATTGTGAGTGCTGGCTGGGTCAATGCCCTCCAGGTACTGGCGGTAGGCCTGATTGTCTATGGCCAGTTCAGACAGGTATTCATTCTTCAGTAGCTGATACTCTTCCTCAAAGATGCGGGCGTACTCGCCATTGTCATCTTCCTGATCGTAGTCACGATACTTGGCCACCTCGTCGATAAAGAACAATGACAGTACCTTGATGCCCTGCCCGAACAGCTGTTTCTCCCGATCCAGATGCGCCCTGATGGTCTCGCGGATCTGGATACGACGGATGTCGCCTTCGGAAACGTCGCCACTGGCCTCTCCAGCCGTGAGCACCAGCCCATTAGTGAACTCCACGGTGTCGTTGGTAGCGTCAATCTGGCTGATGGTGAAGCCGTCCCGGTATTGATCCAGTTCACCCGATTCCGCAAACAGATCATCTTTGAACCGAAGTCGCCTGAGCTGACGCTTGATCTCACCGGATTTGAGTTTTACTTCCAGCTCTATGCGCGCAACCGGTGCATCCTTGGAGATGTCGATACCTTCAAGATAGAGGTAGGCGTTGGTGCCGGCCAGGCCACGTGTCTGGATGCCACGTACAGCGATCTTTTTGACCAGTTTCTGGTTGTAGGCGTCCAGGGCATCCAGGCGGTGAATGCGGTTGTGCTGGGTACGGTGAGTGGCCGAGTAGCGGAGAATCGCTAGCGGCTTAAATTGGGGTAGGGCCTCCATGGTGGCTCTACCTTCCATCTTCTGCGGCTCGTCCAGAATCAGGATGGGCCGGTTTGCAGCAATGACATCGATGGGTTTCCGTGACTGAAAGTCATCGAGCTCATCATAAATGCGCCTGTTATCGGCACCCCGGGCATTGAAGGCCTGGATGTTCATAATCATCACATTGATGCCGGCGTCGGAAGAAAAACTTTCTAGCTCATGCAGTCGCTTGGAGTTGTAGATGAAGAACCGCGCCTTTTTACCGTAGCTTTCGGTGAAATGCTCAGCGGTGATCTGTAGCGACTTATACACGCCCTCACGAATAGCAATCGAGGGCACCATGATGATGAACTTGCTCCAGCCATAGCGCTTATTCATCTCGAAGATGGTCTTGATGTAGCAATAGGTCTTGCCGGTGCCGGTCTCCATCTCCACGTCCAAGTGGATGCGTGTGGCGGCCAGAGCATCTTTTTTGTAGGCGGCCTTAGCCGGTACACGGTTGTTCTTGGAGTCGTAGGCGGTGAAGTCCGTCAATGACGATGACGTCGGGAGGTTCTGCCGACGCTGAACGGCCTGAATGTTCTCTAGTACCTGGGATTCACTTAGTGCCAGGTCAGCATTCTTGAAGCCCTCCGCGTCGAAGGCACCAGTCTGAGCCTGCTGGCCGGGGTCGATGCGGTAGGCCAGGCTGTCACGCATAGGTTGACCAGCAAAGCAGTCCACTACGGATTCGACGGCATTCGTTTGGTAAGCCTGGGTTTTGAATTTGAGCTTCATAATAAAATTTTCTCTTTGCAGGCTCTTTGCAAAATGGCGGCTCCAAAGAGCCATAAATAATTGAATAGAAACGGATATATGCGTCTCTCTTTGCAGTTCTTCATGTTCTCTTTGTCAGCCTCCAACAAGGTGCCGTGTCGGAACCGGTGTTCTCAATCACTTTCCGGCGGCGCAGCTTTGTCAAAAGCGTGCTGACCTTGGTGCTTTTTTGCTTATCGCTCAGAGCGTCACTCAGCTTATCCAGCAACAGCTGGTTGATCTCCGCTCGGCTGGCCTGCCCAAATTTCTCCAGGTAATCCGTCAGCAACTTGGCATAGAACTCATCGTCTTGAGGACGGGTACGGATATAGTCGGCCTTGTCTGCCGTTACCTTGGCAACCGTCGCAGAAACGTGCAGATGGGGTTTACGACCCTCAATCAGGCCTGCGCGCCGTAGGCGGCTTATGGCCTCATCAGGAATCGGCAGCTTCTTTTGCACCCGGTCCAGGGCCAGCACATCCGCCAGTGGCAGATCAGTTTTTTGAATCAATAGACGGCTGTAAGCGGGGTCAACCACGCCACCGTATATGGTCAACCGCACACTACTCGGTTCGGCAAGGTCGTAGTCTGGCATGGGAAAGTAACGCCGGGCCTGACGGGCATACATGTCGTGAATGCCGTAGCCCATGGTATCGATCATGTTCAGCTCAGACATGGCCTGGGCAAGAAAGGGATTGCGGTAGCGATGGGGTGTGCGATTACCTTCCAGGTAATCATTCGGCGTCCCTTCATAGAAATTCCCCTCATTCTCAAAAACCAGCCTGTCGGACTGTTCGATCACCACCACCCGGCCATGGAGGGTGTAGTCCTGATGAGCAATGCAGTTATGCAAGGCTTCGAGAACCATCTTTTGGTCGTATTTGGACACCTCAATCGGCAACAATTCATCTTCTGGTAGCAGGCGCAGCTGGATATTACGGATGCATTGATAAAGCTGGGTGGTGGTCAGCAGAAACGGTGGGGCAAAGTGCTGATAGGCCCGCTCTGCGCCCTCCAGCTTCCAGGTCATCTGTGCAGGATGTGGCGACAGGTGCCAGGCTGCCTCGGGCTTGCCCAGCAACAGGAGCGCAGTTCGGGTGATCTGACCGTTTTGGGTGACCCGCGCCCGATCAAGAAAGGTTGGCAATGGCCAGGCCATGACTTCCTCGGCATTAAAGCGGTTGGCATACTTTTTTGCGAACGCCTCCCGTGCTCTTGCAAGAGCCGCCTCGTCCAGATCGGTCAGGCTGGCGGCCGGCACCAATTGCGCACTCCAGTCTTGAGCGAGAGTTTGCTGACGAATTTCGTCCAGCTTGTCCAGGCTGAGGGAGACCAGACTTTCCCCAGCCCGGGCGTGGTAGTGACCCTTCCAGGAGATTGGGATGCCCCTTGGAGCCGCGGGAATTTCAAATAACAACACCCGCCCATCTGCGTGTTGTAGTTCATGGATATCACGAAAGGTAATGCTGGGCTCGGTACTTTGTGCCACCTGCAGCTTCAGGCTATGCAGCCGCTCGGATTCGCTGCGGTAGTTTGTTCCCACCACCTCCCGGGTTTTATTGCTCACGCCAAACACCAGCCAGGCACGCTCCAGCCCCCGCAGGTTGGCTTCGTTGCTGAGGGCAGAGAAATACGCACCAATCTTGTTGGTGTCGTAGTCATTGCCCGCTTCCTTGAACTCCGCCACCTCGTTTTCCCAGGTGCGGATCAAGCCTTCAAGCAGCGCATTCAGGGCCGGTTGCTCCATGCCGTGATTCCTTAGATGCTTCTGACTTCGGTGCTGGGTGACAGCTGGCGCAAGATCTGCTCGACGTTGATTTTCACAGCATCGGAGACGAACCCATTGTCGCGGAAAACCACGCGCAGGGGCTCATGCCTGGCCAGCTCTTTGACCAAATCCTCCGTAACACCCGTGTCGAAACAAGCGACCAGCGCATTATCATCGACGAAAAATACGCTCTTTTCTTGCAGGGTTTCGCGACTAATCGGCAGAGTCAGATCTACGCCCCAGTCCATCAGCACCTGGAACAAAAGATCTTCTGGAGTGCGGTCGGGTTTAACGTTATCCACCGCTTCTAGCAGGTCGCCTTGAGATAGCTCATCGGGACGGTAGTAGATGTCCTTCATGTTCGAGTCGTCGAGCTTGAACACCCGGAATCCCTTTGTATTCTTGCCTTGAGCCTTAAACTCTTCGATGACGTTGAGCAAGCGCAGCCTACCCATGTCGAAAATGGTCTTCATACGGTCTTCGGGAATAGGCAGCGGCTCAGCAATTTGCACTCCGATAAAGCGTCGGTTTCCACCGTCTATTCGATTCTGCTCCAGAACAGCGTGGGCAGTTGGAGCGCTACCGGAAAAGAAGTCCATGACGATCGCATTTTCGTCTGGCTTGGTTGCTAGCTGAACGATTCGCTGAACTAGCTCCACAGGTTTAACAGAGTTCAACACGTTTTCCGTATGCTTAAACGGGACGTACTTCAGAAGTGTCTTTTTTGCGTCCTGGGTGTGGCCAACTTCTTTATAAGACCAAAGGGTTTGTGGTGTCCGACCGGAAGATACTTCGGAAAGAAACTTCTTCACGGCGGGAATATTGTTTCTATCCTTTCCCCACCAGATTCGATTGTCGGCGTCGAGTTCCTTGAACGTATCTTCGCTAATCGCCCAATATCTACCGGTAGGTGGTCCATCAATCTTTCGCCCAGAAGGAGCCACAACAGGATAGATGCCGGCATCGTACGCATTTCTCGCAGTCATATCGGCAGGCTTCCACGGCCCACGCGGGTCGTTGTCGGGGTTCTTGTATCGGGCCTCCATGTCCTCTGTGCGAGGGAGTTGGTTTGGAAACCAAGCCTGCCGGTTCTTGGCAAAAACCAGCACAAAGTCATGATCTTCTGAAAACCATTTGGCTGAGTTTTTCGGTGCATAAACCTTTTGCCAAATGATCGTGGCGACGAAGTTCATATCGCCAAAAACCTCACAACCAATTTTTCTCAAACTATCGACTTCATTATCGTCAATGGAGATAAAGAGAACCCCATCATCTGCAAGCAGATTTTTGGCCAGCCGCAGCCGGGGATACATCATTGAAAGCCAATCCGAATGAAACCGACCATTCGCCTCAGTATTGGCGATAAGCCGATTACCAAGCTCCTCCGCTTGGCCGGACTGCCTTAAATAGTCTCCCGTCTCAGTTGAATAATCGTCGTCATAGATGAAATCCCGGCCGGTATTATAAGGCGGGTCTATGTAGATCAACTTGACTCGGCCAAGGTAGGATTCTTGCAATACCTTGAGCACCTCAAGGTTGTCACCCTCGATCAGAAGGTTGTCTGAAGTATCAAAGTCGACGCTTTGATCGCGAACCGGGCGAAGTGTCTTGCCAATTGGTGCATTTGCGGTCGCCAGCGCCTCTCGCTTCCCTGGCCAGTCAAGTCGATACCGCTCCTGTGGTCCCTCGACTATGTCGTTACTCAGCTCCTGCTTCAGTTGATCGAAATCCACGGATAGGCGCAATTTTCCGGTTGTTTCATCCCGAGTTTCGGTCATGCATCCTGGAAACAGCTCACGAATCTTTGCAATGTTGTCCTGGCTCAGATCAGGGCTGTGCATTTTGAGTTTGTCCACGGAAATATACCTCTTGAATTCTTTTCTCAGGCTCTGATATGGCTATACGCGAATACGTACCGGTACCCTGGCATCCAAGCGAGCCTTGATTTGTGTATAAAGTTGCGCGGATAAATTCTGCTTATCGCGGAGACTTACCAGAAGTGAGTAGCTTTCTTCGCTATCACATAGACTTTCGCCCCATGGAAAATCATTGCGCGTGACTACAACAAATAGTTTTTTATTGCGTAATGCGGAGTTGGAATTGAATTGAACAAATTTCCAGGAATCAGCTTGGACTGTTCCCTTGCTTCGGGCAGTCTGCCCAATAGTCGCCCCGGCCAGTTCCTTGATGCTTTGATAGTCATCCTTCTTCGTGGCCTTATTAAACATAGTAGTGACATGCTCAAGGTCTCGCGCTGCAACCAATTTAAAATCAATGCGGGTGGCTCGATACTTTATTCGTGTTGAGCGAACAGGCGGCGCGTAGGCCAGTGCGACCGCAATTTCCCGAAGACGCTTCTTTCCGCCGCTGGTGAAGTCAGGCGGCACCGGGATTTCATAAAAATGGTGCCGCTTGTTTTCGATCCTGCTCTCCGTAATTAGGGTGACAGCATTTTCACTGGACCGCTTCAGCGCAGTTTCATCCACCTCACCATAGCCACAAACCCGGCTAAGCGCTTTGTTCTGTTCAAAGAGGTGCTGACTGGCCTGTGGTATAGCTGCGTTCAGGCAGAGTTGCGCGCGGATGAAATTGGCTGTGGCATCCGGGTGTTCGTGGAATATGGATGCTGCCAGATGAGCCACCTGGGGAGCTGCCATGCTGGTCCCTCCATCCACTAAAAAAGGATGGCCGCTTGCAAACTTATGGCTGGTGGATATCACGCCCAACTTGGCTACCTTGTCTAGAAGCGTATAGTTTGCTCGTGCATTGATAGCCCAGTTACCTCCGTGGGCCACCAATTCTGGTTTGATTGCTCCATCGACAGAATGGCCGCTGCGGCTGAAGGGGGACGGTTGGCCCGGCTGAGCAATCGGTATTTCGGCCGGGTCGTGCGAGTGCTGCTGGCTGTTGAAGGTTTGGTTGTGCCGGGCCAGGCTTCCTACGGTAAGCGCGTTTATTGCGGGTGCAGGCTCGATGATCCGCCAAGTCTCTTTCAGTAGATAGTTTGGGTACTGATCGCGCCATTCCAGGCCATCCGGCGAGTCAGCATTGATCCGATGGTTTCCTGATGAGACTACAAACAGCACGCCAAGCTCACGAGAAAGTGTGTCCAACGTCACCGAAAGTCCTTTTAGGTGCCCTCCAAAGTAAGGCTTGTTGGAATCACCAAATGACAAGTTGAACACCTTGCAACCATGCTCGGTAACGAAGTGTCGAACGGCTTCTTCTATGTGGTTTTCTACAAAGCCTGTGGTGTTCTCATTGCTTCTGTCGAGAATCCGGCCACTGTACAGGCGTAAAGTTGGCGCGAAGGCTCCATTGCGAAGGTGTTTTTCAAAATCGCCATAGAGTGCTAGGCCCGCAACGTGGGTGCCGTGCCCATTCTCGTCGTGCGGGCCTTCGCCCGGTAGAAAGCTTGCTGTGTAGGCTACGGCAGCTTTCAATAGAGGGTGACCATCGGCAATGCCGCTATCCAGCACTACAACACCCGGCGCTTGGGCTGGTGGTGCCTGCACTTCTGGGAATTGCTGAATATCTTGGAACAGTATCGAGCGCTCCAGCGCAAAGCTTGGTGGGAGGTCGATTGATCGAATATCCCGATGGTGGAGCAATGATTCAGCCTGAGCGGCTGTACAGCGCAAACGGTAAAGTGTCAGCTCAGGTTTTTTGACCTGGTCAAGCTTCTCAATCCTTTGTTCTGATAACCAGCTTTCAAACTTATCCCAGGCTTGTTGTCTGGCATCAGGCCTATCTTCTAGAGGCCAGATTTCGACGTCCAAAAGAAAATCTTCATCATCAGGAAAACCGTTCTGCTTCAGTGCCCAACTTTTACGATCTTCCGGGCTCCAACCATCCACACTTTGTAATGCGTAAATGACTTCTTTGTTGGTGACATATGCCCCCGATGCCATGCTCGCAAGGCGAGCTTCGAACTGTGCCATCGCCGCATTGGTAGCGAAGCCTATGATGACGGTTTCGTCTTCCTGGCTGACCACTTCTATTTCCGTGGAAATTTTTCTTAGGTCGTCAGGGTTAAAACCTTTCTGAACTGTGAACCGAAATAGCTTACGCTCATCAAAACCACCGATATCTTCACCGGCTTCCTTCGCCGCATTGGCAAGTTTATCCAGCAGCCCTCTTCCGTGAGAGGGCACATCGTTCGGGATATCGGTGCGCGGGCCACTTCCGGAGCGCTTTTCATTGACAGGCGCTTCTCGTTGAATATTCAGATGCGGAAAGGTTTCTTCCATGACAGCTTAGTTTCCTTGGATGCGGGTTCTTCGGGCGTCTTCACGACGAATGGCCGATTGAAGGTGCCGTTCGCTGAGAAAGTCTTTACCTGTTAGGACCATGTCTTTCGCTGCCCGACGCAAGACGCGCTCCACATCGGCATGGCTCATGCCTTTGAAAAGACTGGTTATGCGGGCATCGTCAATGTCAAATTCACGTCGCAATCCTCGAAGCTTGATCAACAATAGTCGCCGTAACTGCTCCAGGTTCGGAGATTCGAAAACCAGTACTTCATCAAAGCGGCGCCAGATTGCGGCATCAAGGATACGTTCATGGTTAGTTGCTGCGACCAGAATGCTCTTTCCCTCGTAGGCATCCAGCATTTGCAGAAAAGCATTGACGACACGTTTCAATTCGCCATGCTCAGCAGTATCCGCGCGTTCTTTGGCCAGCGCATCGAACTCATCAAACAAAACAACCATCGGTGTGGTTGATATGAAATCAAAGACACTCCGCAAATTCGAGGCGGTTTCGCCCAACAAAGACGATACCACGCTATCAATGCGAACGATTGCTAGCGGCAGTCCCAGTTCGCTGGCCAGAACTTCTGCTGTCAGCGTCTTCCCGCACCCCGGTGGGCCACAGAACAAAAGGCGGTCAGCAGGATGCAAGCCATAGCTATGCAGTGCTTCAGCTCGATGGTGTTCCTGTAATAGCTCGTTCAGCAAAGAAGCGTTCTCATCGGATAACACAGCATCTTCTATCCGGCGAACGGGTTCGTTGATCTGCAAAAGCGGAAGATTGCGCTCTTTATCTTTTGGAACACGGTCGCTTAAAAGGGTATTTGTCGTCCCGGCGGTATTGCGCCGACCATAGAGAATCTTTTCCAGATCGTTGGCCAGTAAATGATGCTTTCTGGCACGTTCTTCCTGAATCAGTTGTTCAGAAACTCTCTTGAAGGCTTCGTGGTTGCCTTCTGTTCCCGATTTTACAAGCTGCCGGAGAAGTTTGCCGGTGGCCATAGTGTTTCCCCTAAAGGATTATTCCGAAAGTGATGAACAATTCTGGTTTATTTTAAGCTTTCAAGATCAGCTTTCATTCGTCGCAATTCTGCATTGATCTCAACCTTGCGATTAAACTGTTTTTCGCGTTTCAGGAGAGCTTTGATCTTGTTTATTTCCCGTTGTTTCGCCTCTAGCTGTTCTACGCGCTCCACCGCGTCAGCTAATGACTCCTCCGGCCGTATAGGTATGGGAATCAGGTGATGCAACAGTTGTTCGTATAGCCCGCTCATGCCCAATGCCACCGGCAAGGGTCTGCGTATTGTGTGTTCTGGCTGCCAGTCGGTTTCAAAATAGTTGCTCATCCGCCAGCGGTTGCTATCGCCTTCGCCCTTCTGAAGCGTGCTTTGCTTGTAGGCTGCTGCAACCTTAATCCGTGTGCCTTGTATCAACTCGAAAATCAGTGGGAAGGGAATCGCGCGGTCAATGGCTTGGAGAACGCCTCGATCCAGTTCGGCACCCTTGAGCGCGATGCGAAACACCTGAATCTCAGTGACTGTCTTAGTGGCGGGCAGGTTGACCGTCTCCGGCGCCAGCTTGTAGGCCCAGCTAATCTGCTCCACCTGCTGTACAAAACGCTCCTTCAGCGCGCTCCCAACGGCGCCATGTTCGTATATCTTGCGCTTGGGTACCACCCGGTCAAAGGCAGCTGTCCTAGGCCAGGCAAACAGGGTCATGCACCTTGCCTTTCGATGACCAGGAAGGCAATGAGTTCGAAGTCATCCAGCCCTTTAATGGTATTGGTCAGAGCGGTGGTGCGGCCACCACCGAACAAGCTGTCGATGTCTTTGTCGTCTTTAACGTCGATCATGCTGCGGATGGCCTGGCTGAGCAGGTCAGAGTAGCGCTTCATGTTGCGCCCGTCATCCGTGTGTGCATTGAACTGGTGGCACAGGTCGGGAATCGGTTCTACTTTGCCTTTGCAGCTGCTACGGACCAGGTCGAGCAAGCGCTTGACTTCGGTGTGGTCTGCGACCACGTCACCGTCGTCGCCAATATACACCAGGTAATAGGGGTGCAAGCGATTCTGCTGGTTGACGTTCACACTGTCGTGGATGTTTTTCAGTGCGAAGATCACGCCCGGCTCTATGCCCAGTTCCGGTTGGGCTGGCACGAGAGCGTGCATACCAAAGGGCACGTTTTCCAGCTCGCCGTGCTCTTTCACGTAGTTGAGTAGGTCCATGCGGAAGTCATTGAGGCCCAGGTCGGTAATCGACACACCGGCTTTGACGTCTTCCAGTTCAATCACTTCCTCCTGCATGCGTTTGAGCTGCTCTTTCCGGTAGGCAATTTCACTGGACTTGGCCGTAAGCACGTTGTCGTCACCGGTGGCGGTTACATCCGCGATCACCATGCGGTTTTCCACCCGCTCCTTCAAGTTGATGTACTCGTCCAGGCTGATGTCCGGCCAATAATTGACCAGCTGTATCTGTTGGTTGGGCGAGCCGATACGGTCGATCCGGCCGAAGCGCTGGATAATGCGCACGGGGTTCCAGTGAATGTCGTAGTTGATCAGGTAATCGCAGTCCTGAAGGTTTTGACCCTCGGAAATGCAATCGGTACCAATCAGAATATCCAGTTCAGCCGGCTCGTTCGGGAGTGCGATAGTCTTCTCCTTGGAGCGGGGCGAGAACAGGGTGAGCAGGCTCTGGAAATCGTAAGCCTTGTGCAGCGTTGACTTGGGCGCGGCCGATCCGGTCACTTTACCGACGTGAAGCTCCAATTTCCGGGCCATGGGGGCCAGGTTGTCATAGAGGTAGTCGGCGGTATCGGCAAAGGCGGTGAAGATCAGAACTTTGCGGTTGCCCGGATTGAGTGGATTTTCGAGCTTATCGTTGATCAGTTTTAGCAGGTGTTGGAGCTTGGCATCATCGGCCGGCGTCACTTTGCGCATGGCTTCCAGCAGCCCGTCGATCAGGAGCAGGTCGGCATCCAGGTCATGACGCCATGAGGGCAGATCCATGTCGGCGAGGCTGATCTGTACTTTTTTGCCGACAGTGAATTCGTCCAGCCCGCTCAGATCTTCGTCATCACTATCAAAGCCGCCCGGGTTATCCAGGTAGTCACCAATTTGAATCGCCTGGCCACTGGACTCAAACCCCTCTATAGCATCCAGGGTGCGGGTGATATTGGCTCTGAGGGATGCCAGCGTTAATCGAAAGGCTGCGACAGAGCTTTCCAACCGCTTGAGCAGGTTGGTTGTCATCAATGCCTGCAGGCTGTGTTCGCGATCAGCCTGGCGCAGCTTGCCTTTACCACCCTCGACATGGGTGTCGTACAGTTCTTCGTATTTGCGGATGCGGCTTGGCAGGATGTAGCTAATGGGCGCATACACGGCTAGTTTGAGCAGGGATAGCTCGGTGAAAATATGGTTGAGGTCGGCGACATCAGCGCGCTCAGTAATCGGACAATGGAACGACAATGGCTTGCGCCGTTCTGGAAATGGCCCGATATCCGTGGTGTCGTAGAAGGTCTGGATGTGCTTCCGTGACCGGGCAATGGTTACGCTATCCAGGAGCTCGAAAAAGTCGAAATCCAGCGCCCGAAGGATTGAGGCCGCTGTACGCTCTTCCGGTGGCAGTGCCGACCACTCGTTAAATGCCTTTTGAGCGCGTCGGAAAATCTCTTCTACGCTTGTTTCAGTTTTCAGGTGTTTGCCGAGTGTGTCTGACTGCCCCTCGTAGGCCAGAGCCAGTTGATTGCGCAGATCGTTGAAGCGATTGTTGACCGGGGTGGCTGACAGCATCAGCACTTTGGTTTTTACACCGGCGCGGATGACTTTGTTCATCAGCTTCTGGTATCGCGTTTCCCGGTCTTTATAAACGTCGTTATTCCGGAAGTTGTGGGACTCGTCGATGACGACCAGGTCGTAGTTGCCCCAGTTGACTCGGTTCAAGGGAATGCCAAAGGATTCCCCGCCAGTGCGCGACAGGTCGGTGTGGCAAAGCACATCGTAGTTGAAGCGGTCTTTGGCGAAGATGTTCGTTGTGAGATTGCTGTTGAAGTTGCGCCAGTTGTCCGCGAGCTTCTTTGGGCACAGTACCAATACCGATTTGTTGCGGAGTTCGTAGTATTTGACCACTGCCAGGGCAGTAAACGTCTTACCCAAGCCGACGCTGTCCGCCAGGATACAACCGCTATAAGTTTCCAGCTTGTTGATAATTCCGGTTGCGGCATCTTGCTGGTAGTTGAACAGTTTGTTCCAGACCAGGCTCTCCCGGTATCCCGTGAGGTCGTTGGGCAATACGTCTTCATCTACATCTTCCAGGAAGTCGTGGAAGATATTGTAGAGCATGATGAAGTAGATACGCTCGGGACCGTTTTCCTGGTAGACGGACTCGATGTGGTCGCAAATGGCACTAGTGACGTCTTCAACCTTATCGGGATCGCTCCAGATTTGGTCGAACAGTTGCAGGTACATTTGCGCGTGGGCTGGCTCGTCCACGCGGGTAACGAAGTTGGATACAGCGTTGCCCTGCTGATAACCCAGGTCCACGGCGGTAAAGCCGTTGACCGGCATGTACGCAACACGGCTATCACCCCCGGCCACATGGACAAAGGACTGCATGGGAGCCTTCGTTTTATTAGAGCGGAACCTGGCTTTTTGGCGTATCCATTGAGCGCACTCCCGCGCCACCGCCCGCTGAGTGAGCTTATTGCGCAGCTGGATTTCAAACTCGGTGCCGTAAAGTCCGCTTTCCCGCTGGGATTTGGGGATAAAGAATTCCCGACGCTCCTTTTTCAGACGGTCGGTTACCTCAGTGGGTACAAATGTAGGAGCAGTGAACACGAACTGCAGGCTTTCCACATCAGACAGCTCGGCTTTGAGCGCTTCGAAGGCATATATAGAGAAGCAAGAAGCCGCGATTTTTAGGCGGGCACCTGGCGTGATCGTTTCTTTCAGATCATCACCCAGCAGGCGGTTGATGTTGTCGATCATTTCCAAAGTCTGCCCTCCTATGGGCATGCCGGCTCGATTTACTGTTTTTCTATTTAGGTGGCCCGTCTCTTTGGACCGCCAAGGACAATGCTACTGAGCTTTGACCATTTCACTGGTGACCGCCTTCTCAGGTTGGTTCGGGTCACCGGCCAGCACAGCACTCTTCAGAATCGCTCGGGCTTCTGCCTCCATACTGCGGCCGTTGATGGCTGCTTTCACACGCAGAGCCTTATGGACTTCTTCCGGTAGATTGCGAACGGTCAGCATCGCCATTAAGTTGGCCTCCTATGCATACAATGCATGCAGTGTAGGTTGCTGTTTTTGCGCGGGCAAGTTCGCCAAGTGGCTTTCTATTGGGAAGGCTGGAACGCTGGGTGCGATTGAAAGAGTTGTTTGCTGTTGGATACATTTTCACAGCAATCCGGAGTTAACGCGGAAAATTCGTGTTTTCTCAGCTTGATACAGTCCGCCGCTGGGGTCACACTTAGGCTTAAGTCCCCTGAGTCAGAATTCTGGGTCGGGGCAGTGTAGCTGGCACTTTGAAACAGCAGAAAATCCCGGGTCTACTGGGAAATAAGTAATGATCCTCGCGATCCCCCACAAACATGATCCTCGTGATCCCCTCAAAAATCGGTGGCTACGCCTCCGAGCACTTTCTTATTGCCAGTGATTCTGCTGGCTCCTCCAAAAAACATCTCGTTTGTCCACTCTGGTGTAACGCCGTTTACATAATGAGATGAATGTCAGGAAAAGCTCTGAAAGTCGATTGATGTCAATGGCTTGCAGTTCTAATTAATGGCCAGAAAACTGCGGGAAACCCCTACGTTAACTACCCGCAGACGAGCAGCACGGAACGCTACCAGCGCTGATTATCGCTGGCTGCTCACCCAACCTGGCCATCCTACCGCCTCACGGCACCCCCACCCTGTGGATATCGCGCTGATCACGCGATGCCGCTCCCCGAACGCGCCGGTCGATTATCGACGAGCAGCGTTTTACGGTCCCGCAACGGTGACGAATCGGTGCTGGTACAGCAGCACGATGGATGCTCCCACCGGCAAACCCTTCCTGGTTTGCTCTCACACTTAATGTGACCTCTGGGGCGGAGCATCAGCGCGGGAGCCGGCTTCGCCCTTGAGGTCACAAGGAGCTTCATATGGCTTGCCGCGCACATCTGTACGTCTATTTGTTTATTGCGGAGATTTTTATGAGTAACAAGCAGGTTTCGCGAGGACGGCGATCGTCCCGTAAGAAACGGCCGAGCACCAAACACAATTTTGGGAAAGGGCGGCAGCTCGGATATGCCGTAAAACAGGCGCTGGATGACCACTACAGCCGCGTGTCCCACTACAGCACCAGAGCGACGCACAAACAGCGGGCGGTTACATTCGTTCAGTTTTGCCGGCGACACTGTGTTAAAGATGCCCGGGAAATTGATCGGGAGTTCGTTCTGAGTTTCGGCCAGTACGTCCGCCAGCGGATTGAGGGAGAGTACTTGTGGCCTGATGGTGGTGTTGATGCCCAGATCAGTGTGGCCTACGGGCATAACCTGGTCAGTACCGTGAACGTGATCATGAGGGCGTTCCGTGGTGACAACGTTCTGAAAGTCTCAGGAAAGGATGTTCTTGGCGTTTGCCGAAAATCAGTGCGGACACGGGAGATCCAGGCCGATGTTGTCGATACTAAGGACGCTGCAGACAGGGCGATTGTCGCCGGATTTGAACGGGGATCCGCAGTTATTTTGCTTGCCCGAGCTTGGGGAATGAGGGTCCGAGAGGCGATTTTGGCCGACCTTGACCGAATGATGAGAGAAATCAAAAGGACAGGAGAGGCCGCGATCCTTGAGGGATGCAAAGGAGGCCGGCAGAGTCGCGACCGTCGAATCCGGGCCAACGAGTTCCGCATGGAAGCTCTCCGGTTCGCGATCGAAGTTCGACCAAAGGGCTCCACGAACCTGCTGTCTGAAACCGACACTGTGAGGAGGTTCTTGCTGCGCGAGCTCAACCCGTGCCGGTCGATCCTGAAACAGGCAGGGGTCCCGACGTTCCAGGAGCTTCGTGCCGGATTTGCCCAGGATGTGTACGAGGAAATCTTGGCTGGGCCATCACCGCTCAAGCAACCAATTCGGGATAAAGTCATGGACCGAATTGCCCGCGAGGAGGTTTCCAAGCAGCTGGGGCATAACCGCATCAGTGTTGCGAGCTCGTACATCGGAGGGACACGGCATGCAGCTTGATCGTGTGCTGGACAATCTCGATTTCAAGAGGCTCCGACCGAATGAGCGGAAGCGGTATATCAACCGCATAAATACAATCGCGGTGGTTATCGAACAGCGGTTTCCGCATGTCGTGAACTCGCAACAGATCAAGTTGCATCATGCGCAATACTTTCGGAACGTGTGGTTGGCCAATCATTCTTCCTCCAAGCGCACTCGGCAAGAGTTCATGCGAGCGTTGGGATTGCTAGTCAAAGCTATGGGACATGATGAGAAATGGCTGGGGGCACTCGGTATCACTCAGCCTAAAGCAAAAGGTGGTCGTCCTACCATGGTCGGTGTAAAAAGCCAAAAACCGTAATATCCTCAGGGTAGTTGTTGCAAGTTTTGTTTGGGTTCAAGGGGAGAATTCTATGCCAGACGAGAGTGAGCCGAATGGAGTCGAGGTTCCTGCGTACAACAGCGGAAGTATTTCTCGCCAACTATGCCTGTCCGAGCTCAGAAGTGTGGTTTGGCATGAAGTTATTGATCTGTTCGAAGGCGATGAAGCAGAAGCCCGCGACTGGATGACCCGAAACAGGCCATTCCTCGGCAACGTGGCGCCGGAGGAAATGCTGGATTCACGTGAAAGTATTGACCGACTGCGATGTTTTATTCAGCAGATTCAGAGGGGCGTTTTCCCATAGCTTTCTCAGCGTATACAAAGATGCCCCGATCATAAGGGAGTGATCGGGGCGTGTCGCGGAGGCTTCGGTGTTAGTGCAGGGTTCTCGCGCTATCCACCAGGAGGTGCGAGCCGGTATCGAAATCGAGAGTCGCAAGGAGACGCTCAGGTTCATCCGAGTTCTGGTACATATCGATGTTGATCCAGCTCTCACCACGTTGCATCTGGACGTTAATGTGCAGATCACCACCGCCAAATTCGGATGCGAGTGCGGCAGCCAACCTCTTTGCTTCGGTTATTGATTTCATAGTCACTTTTCCTTCAGAACCAAGTGTTAGTTTTAATGTCGCCCAACTGATCCACCAATGATTTTTGGCGTGGCGTATGTGTGATAGACGATCCAGAGTTGTCGGTGTCATCTCCGGGGTTATCGATGGTTTCCGTCACCGCTGCGATGCTGCCGTCGGAACAGGACAGCTCCAGTGACACCGAAGCGCTCTTGAAGTGCTCAAAAGTCTCAGCGACTGCAAGTGCCTCTTTCAGCAACAAGCTGATCTGGCTAAGTGTGTATTTCATAGATAAAACTCCTGTGGAATTAGATTTTTGACCGGTCGAAATCCACAATACACGAAGTCCCGGTTTGACCAAGCAATTGGTCCGGCGAGCGTCTTGGGAAGTGGATTTAGAGTGTGAGTCAAGCTAAACGATGGGTGACGGGAGTGACTGATGTGAATGAAGAGGAAGTCGTAGCTGAACTGAGGGAGCAGGTTTATCGCGAGGTTGTTGCGCTTTGGGAGGGCGATAAAGCTAATGCTGATCGATGGCTATCATCACCGATTCGCGCTCTTGGCGATCGCACACCGATTTCGATGATGGAAACTAAACCAGAGCTGCAAAAAATACGAAGCCTGATAGACAAATGGCAACGAGGCGCGGTTTCATAATAGATTGGCGTGGACCAGGCCAGATCTGAGTCCAGTCGGGTCCACGTTTTTGAAAGTCAAAAGCAGCAACCGGCAAGAAGGAAGCTATCAGCCTATCTGATGCAGATTCTCTTGCTTGGCCGCTAGAGATTGCCCCAGCAAATCCCACGCAACTCGCATCTGATCCATGCTATGACCATGTTGATATCGACGACGGACACCCAGGGGACGGTGATTCTGGCAAGCATCAATGATATCCGGTGTCACTTCGAGCATTTGCATTTGAGTTGCCGCCGTGCGCCTCAGGTCATGCACTGTCCAATGGCCATCAGGAAGGATCAAAGTTGAGTGATTTCTTGTCCGGCCTTTTTTTCGTGGTGCCTCTGGGGCACGTTGCCGCTCACATATTGCCTTACTCAATACTTTTGGGATCATATGAGGCCGTTTTTTCGATTTTCCGGGCATCATCCAGTTCGTGTGACCGGTAAGCTTGTAAAGCTCGGAGAACCATTTCTTTGAATACTCAGATAAATAGATGATGATCGGATCTTCATTTTTTGAATTTTCACCGGGAATAAGCCACATGTTGTTGTCAAAATTCAGGTGATCCCACCTTCCTTTGAATAGTTCGATACCCCGACAACCCGTTCCAAGAAGGATGTGAACAGCGCATTGCAGATTCAGTGATAGACCGGAATCTGGCAATATTCTGTATAGATCTTCCAACTCATCCGCTTTTGTCCTGGTCGCACAGAGGACTCTGCTTCTTATCTTGTCTTTCCCGCCCACGTCTGTTTTATCGAGGCAGTCTAGAACTGAATACTCAATGAACTCCCTTTTGACGGCCAACCGAAACATCGCCTTCGTGTATGACAGTACCGTGTTGGCCATTGAGTTGTGCCCAGCCGCTAAAATCGGATCAATCGCAGAAAAGAAATCTTGGCGCGTAAATTCCTGGATGGGTATCGTCCCGAAACGATCGAGCAGATGATTGTGCAAGATCGTCATAGCATGCGTCCCACCATCCTTATGACCTTTCTTTTTGTTAGCAAGCTTGGCGGCATAAACAACGGCCACATCGTTTAAAGTCCGCAATGCCTGCTTCCGTTCTATTTCCAGCAGATGCTCAGCCTTTCGCTGTTCCGCTTGCTTCTTTTTTTCCTCTTGGGGGTCTTCTCCCTGTCGAATACGGACCCGCCATGTCTCGGCTTGCTCCCGGGCAGCACGCGTTCTCAGTCCATCGCAAAAAGCACCAATGGAATGCTTTCGCCCAACCCACTGCCCCGAACCAACCTGAACCGTATACCTAAGATGCCAGATCTTTTTTCCGCGGGGAGTTACACGCAACACCAGGCCGGTAGCAGTTGAATCCTGAATGTAGGTATCCTTCTGACCGGGTGTCAGTTTCCGGATCAATTTATCCGCTGAATCGGCGCTCCTCGGAAGGAGCTCCCTGTTTTTTACTGCCATTTTCTGACTCCGTTAAAACTAATTTTAAAGAATTTTGGGTACTGGCTGGGGACAGATTCTGGCTTGGGTACATGCTGGGTACCGGTAAAACGTCTTGCCACAACCTGAACCAACTCAACACACAAAAATTCTATAAAAAACTATATAAATCATATAGTTGTTACGAATTAACGGAAACGAAATGAACCTGAATGAACCGAAATGAAACACTAGACTACTGCCTTCGGGACGAAGGGGTCGCAGGTTCGAATCCTGCCACGCCGACCATTTTCCCGCATCTCAGTCCCTTCTTTACGACGAAATACTCCCCTTTAAGCGACTCTTTTCTTTCAATTGACATAAAGCTTTCACATTGGACATGTACAACGGTGCTCTCATCCCAACGGAGCAGCAGTAATGTCCGACCAATCCTCCCTTTTGGTAGAGAAGCTCTGGCGACTCAAACGTCGCATCGACAAGGGCCAGTGCCCGAGCGTCGACTTTGTCCATCTCAACGTCTTGCTGAGAGAGCCCAACTACCGCAATGACGTTCTGATGCGTGTGGAAGCCAATGGCACGCCAGAGCTTCAGGCGCTGGCACGCGAGATCATGGCCAACGATGATGGCCGTCCGCTGATGGCCAAGTCCTCGAACCAGAAACTTCAGGCCAGTCCCGTCACACCGCAAAAAAGACGCGGTTGGTTTGCCCGTCACGCGCTGGTACTGGTTCCCGTCATTGGCACGGTTGTCGCCACGGTCGCCGGTTTTACCGCATTTGAGAATCGCAACGTGCGTATCAGCGCCGACATTACCACAGACACCGTCTGGGAAAGCGGTCATCGATACACCCTTGAAAACACCGTGTTTGTGGAAGGCGCGAACCTGACCATTGAACCCGGCGTAACCATAGAGGGCGAACCCGGTTCCGCCCTGGTTGTCACGTCCAGTGCCAAACTGTTTGCCCGTGGCAGCCGTAACCAACCGGTGGTCTTTACCAGTAGCAAGGAACCCGGAGCACGGGCTCGCGGTGACTGGGGTGGCGTTGTGCTTCTTGGAAAGGCACCGGTGAACGAGCCGAACGCCCGCATTGAAGGCGTACCTGAAAACGACACCCGTGGGCAATTCGGTGGCAGCGACACGCAGCATAGTTGCGGCGTGGTGCAGTACACCCGCATTGAATTTGCCGGTTTCGAGGTCTATCAGAACAACGAGCTGAACGGCTTAACCCTGGGTGGCTGTGGCTCCAACACCATCATCCAGAACGTGCAGGTTCACCGCGCTCTGGACGACGGTATCGAAATGTTCGGTGGCACCGTCGACCTGAAAAACATCCTGGTGACCGGTGCTGCCGATGACAGCATCGACTGGGACTGGGGCTGGCGAGGCAGGGTACAGTTTGCCATTATTCAGCAGTACCGGGATGTCGGCGATAACGCCTTTGAGGGCGACAACAACGGTTCCAGCCACTCGGCCGTGCCACGGTCCGAACCCACATTCTACAACGTCACCCTTTATGGCAGCGGCCGTTCCGCCAAAGAACACCGCGCTATTATGCTAAGAGAGGGATCCGGCGGCCACTTCCACAATATGATCATCGACAGTTACGCCATTGAGGCCCTGGATACCAGGGATGAGGTCACCGCGCTGGTGGGCATGAATGCCCTGACGTTCAGCCACAACCTGCTTGCCAACAACGGTAGGTTAGGCAACCTCACCATTGTTAACGAAACCGATGATGACGATTTCGGCTTCAACGAAGAGCTGTGGATACGCAGCCCCGAACTGCAGAACACCGTTCAGGTTGAAACCGGCTTGCAACCCTCTGTCACCAGCGAGTCGTCGCCGCATTTCCGCCCCAGAAGCTCAGTGCGCGCCATGACTGCCAAACGGCCTCCGAAAGCCGAATTCTTTGATGAGTCGGCGATGTACCAGGGCGCTGTTAACCCCAGGGCCACATCGACCTGGCTGGATGACTGGACGGCATTTCCGGAATCCTGACGAGCTTACCAATGCCTGGGAGGGTGGCTACCTCCACAAAGGAATGCAGAGGTCTGAACTTTTCTGTACCCTGCGCGGCTCTTCGCGAAAGGAACAACCATGACCTCCCAGACAAACTCCCTGGCTACCGATGAACGGCCGGGCGCTTTCTCCGATAGCGACCCGATCGTTCTGACGCTTACGATTGGCTTCATCCTGCTGTTCGTTGGTGCTTCCATTATTGACAGCAGCGCCGTCGCCACAGCGATTGGCGCCGGATTCACCTGGACGGCAAAGTACCTGGGGTCGTTCTTCCAACTACTCCTGCTGGCAACCTTTTTCATCGCACTCGGAACAGCAGTCAGCAAGGCGGGCAATGCACGGATTGGTGGCCTGGACCGGCCGGAAATCAGCCGTTTTCGCTGGCTTTCAATGATCATGTGTACATTGCTGGCCGGTGGAGGGGTGTTTTTCGCCGCCGGGGAACCGGTCTATCACTTTGTGGTAACACCACCGGCGTTTGATACCGAAGCCGGAACGGCTGCGGCCACCGCTCCCGCCATGGCGCAGTCGTTTACTCACTGGGGCTTCCTTGCCTGGGCCGTGCTCGGCTCGCTGACCGCACTGGTTCTCAGCAGGGCTCACTATGATCAGGGCAAACCGCTGCAGCCGCGAACCCTATTGTATCCGGTGTTTGGTGAGAACGCTGTTCAAGGCAAGCTGGGTGGGGTGATTGACGCCCTTTGCGTCATTGCCGTGGTGGCGGGAACCGTCGGCCCTATCGGTTTCCTGGCAACCCAGGTGAGTTTCGGGCTGCACGAGCTGTTTGGCATCACCGATGGCTATGGCACCCAGCTCGCGGTACTGATCATTCTGGCCGGGGTGTACATGACCTCCGCCATGACCGGCCTGCACAAGGGTATTCAGTTGCTCAGCCGGTTCAACGTGCTCCTCGCCCTGGCCATCGCCGCGGTGATTTTCCTGTTCGGTCCCACACTGTTTCTGGCCAACACCTTTACCCAGTCATTCGGCGAGTACCTGACGTCTTTCATGGCAATGTCGACGATGACCGCTGAAACGGCGCCGGACTGGTGGATGAAATGGTGGACGGTGTTTTTCTTCGCCTGGTTTATTGGTTACACGCCTTTGATGGCAGTGTTTGTGTCGCGAATTTCCCGCGGACGCACGGTTCGTGAAATGATCCTCGCGGTTGCCGTATTGGCACCTATTGCCACCACAATCTGGTTTACGCTGCTGGGTGGCTCGGGGATCTATCACCAGCTGGCCGGCACCTTTGACCTGACCGAAGCGTTGAACAATTTCCGTTTTGACGTCGCTACACTGACCGTGGCCCAGGCGCTGCCAGGAGGCACCTGGATGGCCGCCGCGATACTGCTGCTCACCACCATTTTTGTCGCCACCACCGGCGACTCCATGAGCTATTCCATTGCCATGGTGGGTGCGGGCCATGATGAGCCAAATCCTTGGATCCGGGTATTCTGGGGCGGTGCTATGGCGCTGATGGCCGCCATTCTGCTGTATATGGGTTCAGGGCAGATCGGCGTGCTTCAGCAGTTCATTGTGATAACCGCCATACCGGTCTCCTTTGTCATACTGCCATCGCTATGGACAGGGCCGAAAGCGGCTATGGCCATGGCCCGTGATCAGGGGCTTGCCTGACCATCATCACCAGTTCGATGCTGCTGTTCCCAGAGCCTGGCGTAATGCCCCTTCTGGCCCAGCAGCTCGACGTGGTTGCCACTCTCGACAATGCAGCCGCCGTCCATCACCAGAATGGTATCCGCATCGCGCGTCGTCGACAGCCGATGAGCGATAACCAGGGAGGTGCGCTGGCGGCTGACTTCCTTCAAGGCCCCCAGAATCGCCTGTTCAGACAGCGAATCCAGAGAAGATGTGGCTTCGTCCAGAATCAATAACGGTGGGTTCTTGAGAAGTACCCGGGCAATGGCGACCCGCTGTTTCTCGCCGCCGGAAAGTTTAAGCCCTCGCTCACCAACCTGTGTGTTATAGCCATCGGGCAGGCTGTGGATAAACTGTTCCAGGTGCGCCATTCGGGCTGCCCGGTACACCTCTTCCTCGCTGGCATCAGGCCGACCGTAAGCCAGGTTCCGAAAAAGTGTGTCGTTGAACAGCACCGTATCCTGGGGCACCACGCCAATGGCGGAACGCAGGCTGTCCTGGGTGACCTCACGGATATCCTGACCATCGATGGTGATACTGCCCCGGTTCACATCGTAAAACCGGAAAAGCAGGCGGGCAAGGGTCGATTTCCCCGCGCCGCTGGCGCCCACGACGGCTACGGTGTGCCCAGCGGGAATTGAGAAACTTACGTTCCGGAGGATCTGACGGTTGGGGCGATAACCAAAGTGAACCTGGTCGAAACAAACCTCGCCTTTTTCCACCACCAACGCTTTGGCGTTCGGCGCGTCCTCAATGACCGGTTCGTCGCCGAGCAACCCGAACAACCGTTCCACATTCACCAGCGCCTGGCGGATCTCCCGATACACGAACCCCAGTGCATTGAGCGGTATAAACAGCTGTAACAGGTAGGCATTGATCATGGTGAAATCCCCCAGGGTGATCTCACCACTGGCGACTTCCTGCACTGCCATGGCCATGATGACGATCATCGCCACACCGATGATCAGGGCCTGGCCCGAGTTCAGGGCGGCCAGCGACAGCCGGTTTTTGAGCCGTGCCTGTTCCCAGTCATCCAGGTCCTTGTCGTAGAGCTCTGCCTCGAAGCGTTCGTTATTGAAATACTTTACGGTCTCGTAGTTGAGCAGGCTGTCGACTGCGCGGGAATTGGACTGGTTGTCCCGGGCATTGGCTTCGCGCACGTATTTCGTGCGCCACTCGGTCACCTTGATGGAAAACACCACATACACCACCACCGCCACCAGGATCGCCAGCACATAGCCCACGTTGAACACCACGAAGAGAATACCGGCCACCATCAGGATTTCGAGGAGGGTGGGGACAATGTTGAAGAGAGTGAAACGCAGCAGGAAGCTGATGCCGTTGGTCCCCCGTTCAATGTCCCGGGCCAGTCCGCCGGTTTTCCGGTCCAGGTGAAAGGACAGCTCCCGGTTGTGCAGATGTTCGAAAACCCTCAGTGACACTCGTCGCATGGCCCGTTCCGCGACTCGGGCGAACACCGCGTCCCGCAATTCGCTGAACAGGGTGCTGCCAAATCGGAGCAGGCCGTAGGCGACGACCAGTATGACCGGTATCCACAGCAGCACCTCGCCGCCCTGATTTTCGTCCAGGTAGTCGACGATGTATTTCAAGGCGACCGGTGTGGCGACCGTGGCCAGTTTGGAGAAGATCAGGAACCCCAGTGCCAGCATGACTCGACCACGGAATTCCGCCAGATAGGGCCATAGGCCGGCGATGACTTTCCAGTCGGGTTTGTGGTTGGCGGGGTACTCGTTGTCAGCGTAGGCGCGCACTCGGGTTTCCCTTCAATAACGGAGTAGTCGAGCGCACGAGATGGGACTTGTCTGCCAGTACACGCTGTAAATACGTCCCTGTACGCTCGACAAAAGCCATCCATGGCTTTTGACGGTCCTGGCAGACAAGTCCCACCCCGCACGCTCTTACGTAGCTGTATGATAGGTTCTAATACGAGTAAAAACCGTATTGTTATCGGAGTTTACAGTACCCCTTATCCTGGAGGCACACCATCAACACCCGTCATCGGAAGGCTCTGAAACTGGTTGTCGATTTTATCAGCCCTTACAAAAGGGCTGTTACCGGCGCTCTCGTGGCTCTGGTTATTACCGCCGGCATCACACTTGCCCTAGGTCAGGGCTTACGGATTCTGGTGGACCAGGGCCTTGCCACCCAGTCTCCCGCGATGTTGTCCAAAGCAGTCGGTCTGTTTTTTGTGCTGGTGATCGGACTGGCTATCGGCTCCTTTGCCCGCTTTTATCTTGTGTCCTGGATTGGCGAAAGGGTGGTGGCGGATATTCGAAAGCAGGTGTTTAACCATCTGATCGACCTTCACCCAGGTTTCTACGAGAAAAACCGAAGCCTGGAAATACAGTCGCGGTTTACCGCTGATACAACAGTGCTGCAATCCGTCATCGGCTCCACGGTCTCCATCGCGCTGCGCAACACCCTGATGCTGGTGGGCGGGCTGATCCTGCTCTTCATAACCAATGCCAAACTTGCCGGTATCATCATCCTCGGCTTCCCACTGGTGATCATTCCCATCCTGATCTATGGTCGCCGTGTGCGGCAGCTGTCCAGGCTGAGCCAGGACCGGGTCGCGGAAGTGGGCAGCTACGTGGGGGAGAACCTCACCCAGATCAAGACGGTGCAGGCGTTCAACCATCAGCCTCATGACCGCCGGTTTTTCTCACAGGTGGCGGAAAATGCCTTCGAGATTGCCCGTGTGAGGATTCGCCAGCGGGCCTGGCTGACCACCATCGCCATTACCCTGGTTATGGGTGCCATTGGCGTGGTGATCTGGATTGGCGGGCTGGATGTGATCTCAGGTCGTACCAGCCCGGGCGAGCTGGCGGCATTTGTATTCTACAGCCTGTTGGTGGGACTGGCTGCCGGCGCCATCAGTGAAGTGATTGGTGAGTTGCAGCGCGCAGCCGGGGCAGCGGCGCGGATTTTCGAGCTGCTGCAGACACCCAGTGAAATCCACAGTGAGACAAACGCCACCCAGGCTCTGCCCGACCCCCTTCGCGGCGATATCGAGATCAGCAATCTGACCTTTTCCTATCCGGCCCGTCGCGATATCGAGGTTCTGCAAAGCCTTTCACTTCACATCCAGGCAGGCGAAACCGTGGCACTGGTTGGTCCCTCTGGTGCTGGAAAGTCTACCTTGTTCGATCTGCTCTTGAGGTTCTATGACCCCGACACGGGGCGGATTCTTATCGACGGCGTTGACAGTCGTGAGTTAGCGCTTACAGACCTGCGCCAATGCTTTGCGCTGGTGCCACAGAACCCCGCGCTGTTTCACGGCACCATTGCCGATAACATCCGCTACGCCCGACCGGAGGCCAGCGACACTGCCATGGTGGAGGCCGCCAGGATTGCCCATGCCGATGAGTTTATCCGCAAACTGCCAAAAGGCTATGAAACGCCACTGGGCGATACGGGTCTCGGGCTATCGGGGGGGCAGAAGCAGCGGCTGGCGATTGCCCGCGCACTGCTTGCGGATGCACCTATACTGTTATTGGATGAGGCGACCAGCGCACTGGATGCAGAAAGCGAACACCTGATCCAGCAAGCCATGCCGGGACTGATGTCCAACCGCACGACATTGGTCATCGCACACCGGCTGGCCACCGTCAGGCACGCCGATCGTATCATTGTGATGGACGCCGGAATTATTCAGGATATCGGCAACCACGATGAACTTGTCGAACGGAATCCGCTGTACCGGAGACTTGCGGAACTTCAGTTCCGGGAGGACATTGGCGGCCGCAGTACGTAGAAACAACAGGGCCGGGTTTTCAAACCGGGCCATCAATTCGTGTATGCTGACAGTACCAAACCGAATTCGAGGAGAGGCAAAGTGACGAACAAAGAATTGCAGGCACTCAAAGAACGTTATGTCGCGGCCGGTGCTGCCAGCCCCAACGAGCAGTTTGCCGACCATGCGACCAATGCCGAGCTCTGGGATGCCGATGGCAAGCGTATGATCGACTTCGCCGGCGGCATTGGTGTACTGAATATCGGCCATCGTCACCCCAAAGTGGTTGAAGCGGTGAAGGCGCAGTTGGACAAGCTGATGCACACCTGCCAGACCGTCATGCCCTATGAGGGCTATGTGAAGCTGGCGCAGAAGCTCAGTGAAGTGGTTCCGGTAAAGGGCCACGCCAAGGTCATGCTGGCCAACTCCGGCGCAGAAGCCCTGGAAAACGCCATGAAGATCGCCCGCGCGGCGACCGGCAAAACCAATGTGATCTGCTTTGACGGCGGTTATCACGGCCGTACCTTCTACACCATGGCCATGAACGGCAAAGCCGCTCCTTATCAGACCGATTTCGGCCCAATGCCGGGCACCGTTTTCCGCGCCCCCTATCCGGTTCCCTATCACGGTGTCAGTGAGGATGAAGCGCTCCGTGGCCTGAAGATGGCCATGAAGGCCGATTCACCCGCCAGTGACACCGCCGCCATCGTGATTGAGCCGGTGTTGGGTGAGGGTGGTTTCTACGCCGCACCAGCCAGCTTCCTCAAAGAGATCCGCAAGATCTGCGATGAGAACGGCATCCTGATGATCGCGGATGAGGTTCAGAGCGGCTTTGGCCGGACTGGCAAGATGTTCGCCATCGAACACAGCGGTGTTGAGCCCGACATGATGACCATGGCCAAGAGTATGGCCGATGGCATGCCGATCTCAGCCATTGTCGGTACCGACAAGGTTATGGACTCGTCCGGCCCGAACTCCCTCGGCGGCACCTACACCGGCAGCCCGACGGCCTGTGCGGCAGCCCTGGCAGTATTTGACGTGTTCAAGGAAGAAGACATTCTGGGCAAAAGTCAGCGCCTGGGTGACACCCTGCGCAAACGCTTTGATCAGTGGCAGGAACAGTTCCCCCACGTGGACAACGTGCGCAACCTCGGGCCCATGGCTGCGATTGAACTGGTCACCGACAAAACCAGCAAGGAACCGCGGGCAGACCTGGCGGCGGCCGTTACCAAGAAAGCCAAGGAAAACGGCCTGATCCTGCTGAGCTGCGGTATGTACGGCAATACCTTGCGTTTCCTGATGCCGGTCACCATCGAGGACAATATTCTTGAGGAAGGCCTGGCGATCGTTGAGCAGGCACTGAAAGAGGTGGGCTAACACCTTCTGGCAGGGTCATTAACACACCTGCCGCTGTATGCCGGAACGCTGGTCAGTGTGAAGCTGACCAGCGTTTTTTATGGGCTCTATCCGTTCTAGATCAACTTCCTGATTTCCTTCCACAAGCGCCGATAGGCATCGGCAGCTGCGGATGACCGATCCATCAGTTCCACCGGCTGGCCACTCTCACCCATCTTCTCCACCACACTGGCATTGGGAATCAGCGCGTTCAGCCCATTCTCGAGGCGCTGTTTGCGATGGATCACCATCTCGCGATGCAGATTCTTGCGGCGGTCCACGATGGAGAAAAACGGGTGCAGACGACCGGGTTTGATCTTCTTGTCCTTGGCGAAGGCCTGGAGCTGTTGCCAGCTATTCAGAGCGAGCCAGGTCGGAACCACCGGCACGAACACGCCATCGGCGGTTTTCAACACCTGCTCGGACAACCGCGACATCGAGGGCGGGCAATCCAGTACGACCAGGCTGGTTTCCTCCGATAGCGGCGCCAGCCAGTTTTTGAGGGTATTGGCGCTGTCGTCCTTATCCAGCCGGACATCAAGGTTGCGAAAACTGTTATGGGCCGGGATAAAATCGAGGTCAGGGTAGGCGCTGGCCCGAATGAATTTGCCGATGGGGGTCTTTCCATCCATCAGTGCAGCCAGTTTCCGACCCTTGATCTCGTCGGTTCCCGCCAGGTACCAGCTGGCCGCGCCCTGAGGGTCGAGATCCCATAACAGGGTGGGAATGCCAGCCTGGCTGGCCAGGTAGGCAATGTTTACAGCCGCAGCGGTTTTACCGACACCGCCTTTAAGGCTGTAAAACGCAATGATCTTCATGCTTCCTCCTAAAGCCCCGTCAAAACACCGGCTGCAAGCTTAACCGATCCCACTGGCAGGCGTGTTTCAGTTTAGTGACACGTATTCATAAGCTACGTAAATATTGCAACTCCTCCCCCTGACTACTCCCCGCAAACTGCCTGAAAGGATGTTTTGGCTAACGATTGAACACTTCATGTTGACGATGGACATCCACAACTGCCGTCAACAGGCGGCATTGGCCATTGGATCGTCTCCACAACAAATACAAGACAGGAGCACACAATGATCTCCATACAACGCCTGGTAACCGGTGTCAGTCTCGGCCTGACACTTGCGTTGCCCATCAATACCGCCCACGCCGGTACCTTTGTCCATCTGTTCGAATGGAAGTGGAGCGATGTCGCCACTGAATGTGAACAGTTTCTTGGGCCCAAGGGTTACAGTGCCGTTCAGGTGTCACCGCCGCAGGAACACATTCAGGGCAGCGCCTGGTGGACGCGCTATCAACCGGTCAGCTACCAGCTCCAGAGCCGCAGTGGTAACGCCAACCAGTTCGCTAACATGGTTTCGCGCTGCAACGCGGCCGGAGTGGATGTTTACGTGGATGCAGTGATCAACCATACCGCCAATGGTACGGGAACCGGCACCGCCGGGTCCTATTACAGCAGCGATTCCCTGACCTATCCTATCTACAGTGGCAACGATTTCCACGCCGAATGCAGTATCAACGGCTCGGATTACAGTTCGGATGCCTGGCGCGTTCGCAATTGCCGCCTCGTCGGCTTACCGGACCTGGATACCGGAAGCGGCTACGTGCGCGACACTCTGACCGGCTATCTCAATCAGCTCACGTCGCTGGGTGTGAAGGGTATACGGGTGGATGCCGCCAAACATATGTCGCCCGGTGATATCGGCGCCGTCATCAATCAGGCCGGCGGCCCGCTGTACGTATTCCAGGAGGTGATCGACCTGGGTGGCGAAGCCGTCAGTGCCACTGAGTACACGGGTACGTCAGACGTCACCGAGTTCCGCTACAGCGCGTCCATCGGCAACGTCTTCAAGAACCAGCAACTGGCCAACCTCAACGCCTTTGGTGAGAGCTGGGGCTTCCTGTCCGGCGGTGATGCCGTTGTATTCACCGACAACCATGACAACCAACGTGGCCACGGTGCCGGTGGCAGCAATGTGTTGACCTACAAGGATGGTGATCTCTACAACCTGGCCAACGTGTTCATGCTGGGCTGGCCTTATGGCTACCCCAAGGTAATGTCGAGCTACGCATTTTCCAACGGTGACCAGGGCCCTCCAGCCCAAAACGTCTACCAGAACGGCACTGCTCAGTGCGGCTCCGCCTGGGTATGCGAACATCGCTGGGACTCCATTGCCAACATGGTTGCCTTCCGGGCTGAGACCGACGGCCAGGGCGTGAACAACTGGTGGGACAATGGCAATAACCAGATTGCCTTTAGTCGGGGCAATAAGGGGTTCGTCGCCATCAACCGTGAAGGCAGCACACTGTCACGGACTTTCAGCACCGGGCTGGCCGATGGAAACTATCGCAATGTGGCTGGCAACGGTGCCTGCGTAACGGTGCAGAATGGCCAGGTGGCACTGACGGTACCGGCGATGGAGGCAGCGGCACTTCATAGCGGTGCCCCCTGTGACGGAAGCGATCCCAATCCGCCAACAGCAGAGACGGCATCCGTCACCTTCCAGTGCCAGAACGGCACTACCACCATGGGGCAAAGTGTGTACGTTACCGGCAACAACAATGCTTTGGGTAACTGGTCACCTACCGATGCGGTAAAACTGGATCCAACAGCCTACCCAACCTGGAGTGGGTCGATCAATCTACCAGCGGAGACCTCCATCGAGTGGAAATGCCTGAAGCGCAGCGAAACCGATCCCAGCGCCCAGCAGCAGTGGCAGTCAGGGGATAATAACCTGGTACAGACCGCAGGTGAGGGCACCAGCAGTTCCACTTCCGGTTCTTTCTGAAGCGCATCTGCCACTACCACACCAACTGAAACGGCCCGCATTAGCGGGCCGGTACCGCCGACCTCGGTTACTCACACTCACGGTTTCATCGTATACTGCCTGACGACTTTTTCGGTATGCTGGATTCCACCGGCATCACTTCCCCGAACGATCAGGCTGATTTATGACCGACCCGGAAATCCCATCTCCACCGACCCACAAGCCAAGGCCCTGGGTTGATCTACTCGTGAGTATCATCATTCCCTCCGTCATTCTGATGAAGTTGAGCGGGGATGAATATTTGGGCAGTGTCATGGCCCTGGTCATCGGGCTTGCGTTCCCCCTTGGATGGGGACTGTTCGAGTTGGTGCGCTATCGCAAGTACAACTTTATTGCGGTGCTCGGCATTGTCAGCGTCGGTTTGACCGGCGGTATCGGCCTGATGGAGCTGGATGCCGGCTGGCTGGCGATCAAGGAAGCGGCTGTTCCCGCCGTCATCGGTATTGCCGTGCTTGTTTCAACCCGTACACGCTATCCGCTGGTTAGAACGCTGCTGTACAACCCGTCCGTGCTGAACGTGGACAAGATTCAGGCGGTGCTGAAAGAAAACGGAAGTGAGGAAGAGTTCGAGGCCCGCCTGCTCAAGGCCAGCTATTTCTTCAGCCTGACCTTTCTGTTCTCCTCCATCATGAATTTCGTGCTGGCCAAGTGGATTGTCACCAGCCCGTCCGGAACCCAGGCGTTCAATGAAGAACTGGGCAGGATGACCCTGGTGAGTTATCCCATGATCGCTATTCCCTCGATGATCATGATGATCGCCATTTTCTACTACCTCTGGCGTTCCATTCGCCGGCTCACCGGCTACACCCTTGAGGATGTTATGGCGCCGCACCTTGCGGCCCAGCACGACAACAAGTCGTCTGACACATCCACAGGTAACGGTAGCTGACGCCAGTCAGAAATACTGAATTCCTCTAAATAACTGAATTATAAATAAAAAAGGCGACCATTAGGTCGCCTTTTTCGTATCCCCGGATAACCCGGGTCCGATCAAAAACCCGCCGTGATCACACGTCCAGGTTGGTCACTTCAAGCGCGTTACTCTGGATGAACAGGCGCCGTGGCTCGACGTCATCGCCCATCAGGGTGGTGAAGATCTGGTCCGCCGCAATGGCGTCCTCGATGGTGACCTTCATCATGCGACGAGTCTCCGGATCCATGGTGGTTTCCCACAACTGCTCCGGGTTCATCTCACCCAGCCCCTTATAGCGCTGGATGTTCAGGCCGCGTTGGGCTTCCTTCATCAGCCATTCCAGAGCGCCCTCGAATGACAGCACCGCCTGCTTGCGCTCGCCACGCTGGATATAAGCGCCGTCTTCGATCAAGCCGTCCAGTGTCTCACCCATCCTCGCGATGGCCGCGTAAGAGGACGACTCGAAGAACTCATGGCTGAACACGTGGTTATGGGGAATCCCGTGCACATAAATCACCACCTTCGGCAGGTAGAGATTGCGCTCGGTGTCCTTTTCCACCGAGAAGGTGTACTTGGTGCCGGTGCGAGTATCCAGCTGAAGGCCGTCACCCAGGCGAGCCACCCAACGAGCCACTTCTGCCTCTTCTTTGAGGTGTTCCGGCTTCAGTGTCACGTTATCCAGCATTTGTTGGAGTACCTTGGCCGGGTAGGCGCGGGACAGACGATCAATCATCGCCATCACCGCCTGGTAGTCCTTCACCATGGTTTCCAGAGCGGAATCCTTGATAGCCGGCGCTTCCGGATTGACATAGAGCTGGGCACCTTCCAGGGCGGTCTGGGTCAGGTACGCTTCCTTGGCTTTCTCGTCTTTCAGGTACTGCTCCTGCTTGCCACGCTTGACCTTGTACAGCGGCGGCATGGCAATGAACACATGGCCACGCTCAATGATTTCACGCATCTGACGGAACAGGAAGGTGAGTAGCAGCGTACGGATGTGGGAACCGTCCACGTCCGCATCGGTCATGATAATCAGGGAGTGGTAGCGGAGTTTTTCCGGATTGAATTCCTCTCGCCCGATGCCGCAGCCCAGCGCAGTAATGAGCGTACCCACTTCCGCCGAGGACAACATCTTGTCGAAGCGGGCCTTCTCCACGTTCAGAATCTTACCCTTGAGTGGCAGGATGGCCTGTGTCTTCCGATCGCGCCCCTGTTTGGCACTACCACCGGCGGAATCACCCTCCACTATGAACAGTTCGGAAAGAGCGGGGTCTTTTTCCTGACAGTCCGCCAACTTGCCCGGCAGACCGGCAATGTCCAGCGCCCCCTTGCGGCGCGTCATGTCACGGGCCTTGCGGGCCGCTTCACGGGCGCGGGCCGCTTCAATCATCTTGTTGACGATCAGCTTGGCCTCGTTGGGCTGCTCCTGCAGGAAGTCCGCAAAGGATTGATACAACTCCTGCTCAACCGCGGTTTTGACCTCGGAAGAAACCAGCTTGTCCTTGGTCTGGGACGAGAACTTGGGGTCAGGAACCTTCACGCTGATAATAGCCGTCAGACCTTCCCGAGCGTCATCACCGGACGTGCTGACCTTGGCCTTTTTGCCCAGGCCTTCGTGCTCAATATAGTTGTTGAGCGAACGGGTCAGGGCCGCACGGAACCCAGCGAGGTGGGTACCACCGTCGCGCTGCGGGATGTTGTTGGTAAACGTGTAGATATTTTCCTGGAAGGCATCGTTCCACTGCATGGCCACTTCCACCGCAATACCGTCTTCACGTTCCTTGATGAAATGAAACACGCGGTTGATCGGTGTCTTGTTGGAGTTCAGGTGCTCAACAAAGGCACGCAGGCCACCCTCGTATTCGAATACCTCTTCCTTGCCACTACGCTCATCCTGCAGGCGGATACGCACACCGCTGTTCAGGAACGCCAGCTCCCGCAGGCGTTTGGCCAAAATATCCCAGTGGAATTCAATGCTGGTAAACGTATCCGGGGATGGAATGAAGTGAACCTTCGTACCACTGGCGTCGGTGTCGCCAACCACATCGAGCGGCGCTTTTGGTACGCCGTTGTTGTAGGTTTGCTCGTAAACCTTGCCATCACGTCGAATAGTCAACGTAAGGGAGGAGGAGAGGGCGTTTACCACCGACACCCCAACACCGTGAAGCCCGCCTGAGACCTTGTAGCTGTTGTCATCAAACTTACCACCGGCATGGAGAACCGTCATGATAACTTCCGCAGCGGAGACACCTTCTTCCTTGTGAAGGTCGACCGGAATACCACGGCCGTTATCCCTGACCGTGACTGATTCGTCCGGATGGATGATCACCCCGATTTCAGAACAGTGCCCAGCCAACGCCTCGTCAATGGAGTTGTCCACCAACTCAAAGACCATGTGATGCAGGCCCGTGCCATCATCAGTGTCACCGATATACATGCCGGGCCGCTTCCGAACGGCATCCAGTCCTTTCAATACCTTGATGCTTGAGGAGTTGTAGTTCGATTCACTCATTAGGGTACTCCTGAAGGGTGATTTCCCGGCGTGAAGCCATTGCCGCTGTTATTTTAGAGCGATGAAAGTGGATCATCCGGGTTCCTGTTCTTCCGTCAATTTGCCATGTTCCACGTGGAACAATCTGTATTCCGGCATGGTGTGCCGCCATAATTCATCCGGCCTGGGCGCCTCTATCGATGTCACAAACACCTGACATCGTAATTCGTAGAGCTTTTGGGCAAGCATGGCCCTGTGGACGACATCCAGCTCTGCATTGATATCGTCCAGCAAAAAGGTAACCTGCTTTCCAAGATCGCTCAGCACCATGCCTTGTGCGATCTTCATCAAAATGACCAACGTCTTTTGCTGGCCCCGGGAGAAGGTCTCCGCCACCGGCCTTCCCTGGTATCGCAAGCGGATGTCAGCCCGATTGGGACCGTACAGGGTATGGCCCATTTTCTGTTCCTGCTCCCGGTGGGAACGTAGTACCTCGACCAGGGGTTGGCTGGCGTCCCAGCCCACGTAATAGTCCAGCTTAAGCCCATCAACCCAGGGGGCGTCTATCTCACCGAGTAAACTGTAAAAAGCCTTGGTAAAAAGCCGAAAGGTTTCGTTCCGGGCTTGCGTCAATCGCTCTGCCAACTCCGTATACTGTGAATCCCAGACCTTCATCAGAGCGTCATCTATTCTACCATTTCTCAGGATCTGATTCCGCTGTGACGTCACTCTTTGACACTGCTGCCACAACGAAGCAAACGAAGGTTCCACGTGGAACACTGCCCAATCGAGAAACTGCCGGCGTTTTCCGGGTCCGCCGGCAACAATATCAAACACCCCCGGATCGATAACCGAGACGGGCAGATGCCGGGCAAGCGATGACAGGTTACGAACTGCTTCCCCATCCACTCTAAGCGTGGTTTCTTTAGCGGTCACATCCCTGGAGATGCCCACACGATGGTTAAGCTCTCCAACCGGTGATTGTTCCCCTCCCGACATTCCCTGATCCAGGCCACCGAACACCGTCAGTTTGTGTTGGCCGTGGCTAACCACCGCCTGATGTCTACTTACCCGGAATGAGCGGCCAAGCCCCAGGTAGCCAATGGCTTCCAGAACGCTGGTTTTTCCACTGCCGTTGGCGCCATATAGCAAATTAATGGAAGGTGAGAAACTGACCGGCGCAGGCGAGAGATTGCGGAAATGTTCCGATTGAAGTTTAACAAGCGCCATAGGTCACGATAGGTTATTAACCAGCAGGAGACGGGGACAAAAAAGGCAGCGTGCCTTACCGACAACGCTGCCCCAGTGTACAAAACCTCGCGGGTGAACGCGATTAATGCAGCATGTTCAACCGCTCGTCCATGAAGACATCCATTTCCGGCGCCAGTATGTGAACGTAACGATCGAAATACAGGAACTGTTTCAACAAGAGCGCAAACTCTCTTGGAAAATGCAGCCCATGGCCCTCACCAATCCGTACCATATCCATCAGGATGTTGTTCACGTCATCCTCGGCTTGTTCAGCCTGATAGGGCACTTCATCCGGCACCATGGTGTCCATTTGCTGGTAAAGGCGCCGCAAGTCGGCTGCCAGTTCAGCCACCTGAACCTTTTGATGGGTGATACCGATACGAATCATCGCGTCGGCCATGCCTTCAAAATTGCCGACCATGACCGTTGAAATAAAATCGCTGACGGCCTGCCAGGTATCCGGACGGATGCGACCGACAATACCGAAATCAATAAAACCAACCCGGCCGTCTTTCAACACCATCAGATTGCCCGCATGAACATCGGCGTGGAAAAACTCACACTGGGTGAGGCTGGAAAACCAGGTGTTCATTGCCGTAATCAGCGTGCGCTCCGGATCCCGCGCGTAACCCCGGATGCTTTCAAGATCCGTCAGAGGTACACCGTGGAAACGCTCCATGGTAAGAATGCGACGAGTACTGCAGCTTTCGTAGACCCGTGGCACGGTAGCATCTTCATTGTGGGTGTTATGGAGAAATTCCCGGAACACCTTTAGGTTGTTCGCCTCCTTGATGAAGTCGCATTCCTCCAGCATGGTGCGCTGGATTTCCTCCACGATTCCGGACAACGAAGTCCAGGATAGTTTGGGCGCTAGTGTCTCCAGAATTTTCGCCGACAGGTACAGGAAATTGAGATCCGTCAGCAGAATGTTTTCCACACCCGGCTTTTGCACCTTGATCACCACATCCTCACCGGTAACCAGCTTTGCGGCGTGAACCTGTGCAATCGATGCCGATGCCAAAGCCACCGGGTCAATGTCAGAGTATACGTCTTCGATTGGTCGGCCCAGTTCGTCCCGGATAATTTTCCGGATCACACTGAATGGCAGGCTTGGGGTACGGTCCAGACAGTATTGGAATTCCTCCACGTATTCCTTGGGGAAAAACGTGGGGGAGCTGGCAATAAACTGGCCGAGCTTGATGTAGGTGGCACCCAGGGATTCAAACGTCTGCCTGAGCAACCTCGGCGCGGGCGGTCGATCTCCCCGCACCCAATTCACTCCAGCGCGTCCCAACACCGATACGGTCTGACCGATTCGAAAGGCACCCTTGAGGCTGTTCGTCACCGTTCCCATGACTCTCTTCCTTACTGATCCGGTAAATATCTGGCGGCCACAACCAATCCGGCGGACCTACAGCCGCATCGGCATGACGACATAGAGGCAGCGATTGTCGTTCTCCGCCTCAATCAACGCACTGCTATTGGGATTCGCCAGGGTTATCTTGACCTGATCCTCATCCAGCGCGTTCATCACATCCACCAGGTAGCCTACATTAAAGCCAATCTGAAGTGATTCGCCCTGATACTCGACCGGCAGCGCGTCTTCGGCCTGTTCCTGATCCGGGTTGTTGGCAAATACCTGCAACTCGTTGGGCGCCAGGTTCAGGCGTACGCCACGGATGTTTTCATGGGATAGAATGCCGGCGCGCTGGAGTGTGTTCTTGAGGGTAGCGCGATCCGCCAGGACAACTTTATCCCCACCGCGGGGAATGACCCGGTTATAGTCCGGGAACTTGCCTTCAATCAACTTCGAGGTAAAGGTATAAGAGCCTACCGTCGCGCGCAGATGATTGTCTCCGATCACCAGGGTCACCGGGGTTTCCACATCATCCAGCAAGCGCGCCAGTTCCAGCACACCCTTACGCGGCACAATCACCTGGCGGGGTTCCGGGCAGCCGGTGGGCAAATCAAAATGCGCCATGGCCAGGCGATGGCCATCAGTAGCCACAGTGCGAACGTGATCCTTGTCGACTTCCAGCAACAGCCCGTTCAGGTAATAGCGAACATCCTGTTGAGCCATTGCAAAAGCAGTGGCGTCGAACATTCGGCTGAGTTCTTTCTGGGGCAGTTCCAGGCCGAAACTTTCCGCATCATCCTCAACGTTGGGAAAATGCTCCGCCGGCAAGGTCGACAGCGTAAAGTGGCTGGCGCCACAACGCAGATGCAGGCGGTCGCCCTCCAACGCCAACTCGATAGGCGCCTCATCACCCAACGCCCGGCATATATCAGACAGTTTCCGCGCCGGAACTGTAATGCGGCCTGGCTGGTCAACGTGCACCGGTGACACCCGGCCCACCAGTTCCACTTCCATATTGGTACCAGTCAGCGTGAGGGTATTATCCTCGGCCACCAGCAACACGTTGGAGAGAACGGGCATTGTCTGTTTTCGCTCCACCACACCGGCAATGGACTGAAGGGGGGTGAGCAGAGATTCTCGGCTGATCGTCAGTTTCATGGCACTCAGCATTCTTTTATTGGAAGGTGAATGTGTATTGGCTGCCGCTAACCCGGTCAGGTTGTCAGTAGCCGCATAAAGTTCTGATAATCCTCTCGGATGCCAGGATCCGTTTCCTGCAGCTCTACAATCTTTTTGCAGGCATGCAATACCGTGGTGTGATCACGGCCACCAAACGCATCGCCAATTTCCGGCAGGCTGTGATTGGTCAATTCCTTGGCCAGGGACATGGCAACCTGTCTTGGCCGGGTCACAGTGCGGGTACGCCGTTTTGACAACAAATCGGCCACCTTGATCTTGTAGTACTCCGCCACCGTGCGCTGGATATTATCGATGCTGACCTGCTTTTCATGCAGCGCCAACAGATCCTTGAGGCTTTCCCGGATAAACGGCGGGGTGATCTCCGAACCAGTGAAGTGAGCATTCGCTATCACTAGGCGCAGCGCCCCTTCTAGTTCACGAACGTTCGATCGAATTTTTTGCGCGATAAAAAACGCCGCCTCGCTGCTGAGTTTGACGTTCACCTGCTCCGCCTTTTTCATCAGGATGGCGACCCTGGTCTCCAGCTCCGGTGGCTCTACCATCACGGTCAGGCCCCAGCCGAAACGGGATTTAAGGCGCTCTTCCATATCCACAATTTCTTTCGGAAAGCGGTCACAGGTCACAATAACCTGTTGTCCGCCTTCCAGTAACGCATTGAAAGTGTGGAAGAATTCTTCCTGAGAGCGCTCCTTGCGGGCGAAAAACTGAATATCGTCTATCAACAATGCGTCCACAGAGCGGTAATAGCGCTTGAACTCATTGATGGCGTTTAACTGAAGTGCCTTCACCATATCCGCCACAAAACGCTCGGAGCGAAGATAGGCCACCTTGGCTCTCGGGTTGCGCCGTACAATGTCATTACCAATGGCATGCATCAGGTGGGTCTTACCCAGACCCACACCACCATACAAAAACAGTGGGTTATAAGCTCCACCAGGGTTCTCCGCCACCTGCATCGAGGCCGCCCGGGCCAACTGGTTCGATTTACCCTCCACAAACGTGTCAAAGGTAAAGCCTTCGTTCAGGAAACTCTGGTGCTTGATGTCACCCTCAACCTGAACCGAACGTCGTTCGCTGGTGCTCTTGGCCTTCACCGAAGGCGTGGTCACTGTGGCCGCAACGCCTTTCTCTTCTTCCGTTACCCGGCTACCCGCTTCTTCCTGCTCGGCGGCCACACCACTGACCGCGTTCTCGGAACGGACCACCAGGTCAGATGACCGTGGCGCGGAACCCACCTTCATATCAATCCGAGGTGCCTGGCCACCGTGCAGATCCTTCAGGACTTCTTCAATTCTTCTGAGGTATTTTTCGTTCACCCAGTCCATGACGAACCGATTGGGTGCGAACAGCATCAACTGACCCTCGCGGTGATCCGACTGCAAGGGTCTAAGCCAGGTGTTGAATTGCTGAGCGGGAAACTCGTCCCGGAGTACTTCCAGACACTGATGCCATATGTTGTTCGGCACGACAGTCTTGCCTCCGATGCCTCAGAAATTTCTCGTCACGGATCTCCATGACCCGACGAAAGAGATGACCAAGGATTCTAACCTGAGGGCCTCCCGAGTGAAAGAGCCAAACGCATTTAATAAACAGCCTGTGGAAATTTATTTTCTTTTATTTCAATTTTTTACAGACTTACCTACAGGCTTGTGTACAGAAATATCGTGCATAAAAAGTTACCCACAGACCTGTGTGTACAAAGCGCTCTCAACCCTGTGGACGACACCCCGATGTTCGGTGGATAAATCGCGATCTGAGCAAACCTCCAACTTACCCACATTTCCTGCCTCGGATATACACAGGCCTCATCCCCACTTCTCAACCACTTTATGAACCATCCAATCCACTGTTTCCAAATCAATTCCATCGGTTTTCCACAGAAAAAGGCCTGCCTAATAACAGTAATAATAATCCTTAAAGAGAATACAAAAAGACCTAATGAATTTATTACCTGAACCGTGAATCAGCGGAGATGGAAATAACCCGACACTGGTCTCGAATAACCATTGAATTCCACCGCCACATTGCATAGAATGCCGCTCCTGTTTTGGCTGTTCATTTTCCAGCCAACGATTGAATTTCCAACATCTGTAATGTGAGACCGACACCATGAAAAGAACGTTTCAACCAAGCGTACTGAAGCGTAAGCGCGTTCACGGTTTCCGTGCCCGCATGGCAACCGCCAACGGCCGTAAGGTAATTTCCCGTCGTCGCGCCAAGGGCCGTGCCCGTCTGTCTGCATAAGACATTGACCGCCTGATGAAGGCTTTGACCTTTCCAAAATCGTCCCGGCTGCTCAAGCCATCCGATTACGGCAAAGTCTTCGATGACGTACAGTTAAGGGTTCCGCACCGACATTTCCTGATCCTGGCCACACCCAATACTCTGGGGCACGCCAGGATTGGGTTGGTGTTTTCAAAGAAGAATCTCAAACTGGCTGTACAACGAAACCGCGTTAAACGCCGGGTTCGGGAAACCTTCAGGCACGAACGGGAATACCCTGCCCTGGACATCGTGGTTCTTGGACGGCGAGGATTGACGGAGCTTGATAATGCCGCGCTCAATGCTACCTTGACGGAGCTCTGGGCACGCCTCAGGAAGAAAAACCGCCAGCTCCAGAAACCAACCACATCGGAACTTTCCGGTACCGGCAAAGGAACGGGTTAATGCGCAAACTGCTGCTCCTGCCCATCCGAGTCTACCAGTACGCGATCAGCCCGATGATGGCCAGTCATTGCCGTCACTACCCCACTTGTTCCCAATACGCTGTCGAAGCCATCACCGCCCACGGCGCCATTAGAGGCCTTTTTCTTTCGGTCAAACGTCTAATGAGGTGTCATCCATGGGCAAAAGGCGGGTATGATCCCGTTCCGGGCACTGACGTTCGCACTGAGGTAGTACCTTCCATCTGCTGCGGGCCGGCCAGCCAAACCCATAACGCTAACCAGACCAAACAGTAAGTTTATGGATATTCAACGCATTGTATTATTTGCCGGCCTTGCCATTGTCAGTTACATGATGGTGCTTGCCTGGAATGAAGACTATAACCAGCCGCAGACCCAACCCGCTACGGAACAGGCCAGTACCAGTACCCAGCCTGCCTCGACGGATGACATGACTCTCCCGAGCGAGAGCGCCAGTGGCCCGGATACCTCAAGCGAAGAATTCACCACTCCGGAAGGCGATGGCCAGACAATCTCGGCCTCGGAGACATCCTCCGTTTCTGCCAGTGATCAACTCATCACCGTGCGTACCGATGTCTACGAACTCAAGATCGACCGTGTAGGCGGTAATCTGATTGAAAGTTCTTTGTTACAGCACGACCGGTCCCTCGACAGTGAAGAATCACTGAGGCTGTTGACCAATACCAGCAAGCGCACCTACATCATGGAAAGCGGGCTGATCGGCCGCGATGGCATTGACAGCAAACGCAACGGCGGCGCTCCGGTGTACAACGCGTCGGCGTCAGAATACGAACTGCAGGAGGGTGAGAATACACTGACGGTCGATCTCACCTTCACCACGGACAACAATGTCGAAGTCACCAAACAGTATCTGTTTAGCCGTGACAGCTATGAGATTGATGTTCGTTACCAGATCAACAACCAGTCCGATAGCGTCTGGCAGGCAAACATGACGGGCAAGATTGTCCGTGATCAGGCACCGGACCCAACCGCCCAGAATAGCCTGGGCATACGTGCTTTCCTGGGCATGGTGGTCAGTTCGCCAGAAGATCCTTACGAGAAGTTCGATTTTGACGATCTCTCCGAGAACCCGATCAACCAATCAGTGACCAATGGCTGGTTGGCCTTCCTCCAGCATTACTTCCTGGCGGCCTGGGTGCCCGAACGTGATCAGCCGGCCCAGTTCCAGTCCACTCGTCGTGGCCCGCTCTATGTCATGGGCTTTGTGTATCCCGCGACCGTCGTGGAGCCGGGTCAAACCAGCGAAGTGTCCGCCAAGGCCTATGTCGGTCCCAAGATCATTGAGCGCCTTGAGAACGTTGCCCCGAACCTCGACCGGACGGTTGATTTCGGCTTCCTGTTCTTCATTGCCCTGCCATTGTTCATTATTCTCGACTGGTTCCACGGGCTGGTTGGCAACTGGGGTGTGGCTATCATCCTGCTGACAGTCCTGGTCAAGGCGGTGTTCTTCAAACTGTCGGCGACCAGTTACCGGTCCATGGCAAGAATGCGTGCGGTAGCTCCCCAGCTGACACGGTTGAAAGAACTGTATGGCGATGATCGCCAGCGCATGTCCCAGGAAATGATGGCGTTGTACAAACGGGAGAAGATAAACCCGTTGGGTGGCTGCCTGCCGATACTGGTACAGATGCCGGTCTTTATATCCCTGTACTGGGTGCTGTTTGAAAGTGTCCAGTTGAGACATGCTCCCTTCATGCTGTGGATCCAGGATCTGTCGGTCATGGACCCCTATTTCATCCTGCCTATCCTGATGGGTGCCAGCATGATGTTGCAGATGAGTCTGAACCCGACACCACCGGACCCGATGCAGGCGAAGATCATGAAGCTGATGCCGCTGATCTTTACCGTGTTCTTCCTCTGGTTCCCGGCAGGCCTGGTTCTGTACTGGTTGGTCAACAACATCCTGTCCATCAGCCAGCAGTGGTACATTACCCGCAAGATTGAAGCAGAAGTTGCGGCCAAGAAGAGCTGACCGGTCATCCAACGGTTCCAGTGATTGCGGAGGCTCCTTTTGGGAGCCTCTGTTATTTCAGGGGCCCCAATGGGCAAGGGGGAAGGGGAAAGTAACGATGTTTTATGCCACCGATACCATTGCAGCAATTGCCACGGCCCCGGGCCAGTCCGGGGTGGGTATTGTTCGGGTATCTGGCCCGCAGGCAACGGCCATTGCGCGCCAGATGCTGGGGTTCGAGCCCAGGCCGCGTTACGCACACTATGGTCCGTTCCTGGACACTCGGGGGGAACTGATCGACGAAGGTATCGGGCTGTATTTTCCCAATCCCCATTCGTTTACCGGCGAGGATGTGTTTGAGCTCCAGGGCCACGGTGGCACCGTTATTCTCGACCTGCTGTTGAGAACGGTGTGCGAACTTGGGGCTCGCCTGGCCCGGCCCGGAGAATTTTCAGAACGGGCTTTCCTGAACGACAAACTGGACCTGACCCAGGCCGAGGCTATCGCCGACCTGATTGAAAGCAGTTCGGAGCAGGCAGCGCGCTGTGCGGTGCGTTCCCTGCAAGGCGTATTCTCCCGCAGAATTGACGCCCTGGTTGAGGCTGTTACCCACCTACGGATATATGTCGAGGCTGCGATCGATTTCCCGGAAGAGGAAATCGATTTCCTGGCTGACGGCAAAGTGGCGAACGACCTGCAGCTCATTACCCAGGACCTGGATGTTATCCTTGAGGAAGCCCAGCAAGGCACTATTCTACGAGATGGTATGAAGGTGGTGATTGCCGGGCGTCCCAATGCTGGCAAGTCCAGTCTGCTCAATGCCCTGGCGGGACGGGAGGCGGCCATTGTGACCGCAGTTGAAGGCACCACCCGGGATGTGTTGCGCGAACACATCCACATTGATGGCATGCCCCTGCACATCATCGATACCGCCGGCCTGCGGGACAGCCCCGACGAAGTGGAACAGATCGGGATTGCCAGGGCCTGGGACGAGATTCGTCAGGCCGACCGTATATTATTGATGGTAGATGCCACCACCACACCGGAAACTGAACCCCATCAACTGTGGCCAGACTTTATCGACCAGTTACCACCCGGCGCGCCCCTGACCGTCATCCGCAACAAGGTGGACCTGACTGGCGAACCAGCGGGCATCGAGCAACTGGACGCCAGTGCCGCGCCGGTGGTGCGCATTGCGGCCAAGTCAGCGGACGGTCTGGAAGTGCTGCGCGATCATCTGAAGCAGTGTATGGGATTTGCCAGTACCACCGAAGGCGGCTTTATCGCCCGGCGTCGTCACCTGGATGCCCTTGAGCGGGCCCGCGTTTCCCTGCTGCAGGGCGAGGACCAGTTACAGGGCTATGGAGCCGGTGAACTGTTAGCAGAGGACCTTCGTGCTGCCCAGGATTCTCTGGGAGAAATCACTGGTGTAATGACGCCTGATGACTTACTGGGGAAAATCTTCAGCAGTTTTTGCATCGGCAAATAAGCCTCAAAAGAAACGGTTTGAACCTGCCTTCTTCCGTGTAAAACTAGTCGCTTCATCGACTGCTGAAAACGGCTAGTGAGTGTAGATGTATCGTCCGTATTCCTGTCTTCTGATTTTGCTCTTTCTAAGCGGATGCGCAAGCGTCGACGGTGATCGCTTGTCCAAGGCGTCGTCGGATTTGCTGGAACGAACCGGGCAGGTGATGAAGAAGATCGTTAACCCGAAAACGCCGAATTCCTACCAACGGGAACAGCGGGCGTTGTTTGACCAGCCGTATATCGACCCGCTGACGGAATACCTTGCGGAGCACCGCGACGATCCATCCCGCGCTTCCGTACTACATAACGTGGAACGGGAAAGGGATCTGCGTTGTGAAGCCATTGCAGAAGAGTACGCTAATGAGCCGGCGACTAACGCGATGCTTCAGCGCTATCAAGCCGGCTACAGTTACTCATGCCCGGACCAGGTTGCCGCCTTTGCGGAGCGGGTGAAGCGGCAGCCGTCGACACCGGAACCCGAACCTCGTGCTGAGCCGGAGCCAGCCACGGTAGACGTTGCCGATGAAAGCGGCGTTTCCGACCAGGCCCTGAGTGACTGCTACCTGTTGATGGCCATTCGCAATTACAGTGAAGCCAGAGAGGCCTGCCAGGGTCCGGCTGACAACGGCGACGTGCGCGCGCAGTCCAATATGGCCATTATTTTCCATGCCTTTGAAGACTATGCCAGTGCACGGGTATGGGCCGAAAAGGCGGCGCCTGCCTCTGGCGAAGCCGCGTTTCTGTTGGGCCAGATGTACGCCACCGGACGTGGTGTCGGGCAGGATATGGATCAGGCCGTTTATTGGTACACTGAGGCTGCCAAGCGGGGCCACAAGCAAGCACAGGCAGCGCTGGACCGGCATCTGGAAGACCTCCCTGCCGGAGACACCTGACTCACTGCCCGAGGATATCCGTAATGCCGGGGATACTTCCCAGCCGCCTGACTCGTCGGAAAACCCCGTCCTCACGCCAATCCATCATGTGGATGCTGGGTTTGTTATTGCTGGTGTTTGTTGTCGGAATGCTTCTGTTGTCCAGCCTGAATCTCAGTTACTCACGGGATGCCCTCTCCGAGCTTCGGAGGCAACAGATCAATGAGGTGGTGGGTGCAGGACTGTCGCGCATCAATGCCCGTCAATCCGCTTTGGCAAGCTACACCATTACCCTCGCCAACGTTGGTGAGAGTTTCCACGAGATGGTCGAGAGTGGGATGTCCGGTCGTGCTCTGTCTATAGTGCGTGGGAGCCTGGAGCACACCTTGAACGCCCATTTGCAGGATTTCGAGGGAGCGGCGGGTGCCGGGCTCTGGTTTGAGCCGGGCGTGTTGTCAGAAACAGGCACCAGCTATATGCCCTACTTTTTGCAGGGTAGCGACGACAACACACTGACAAGGCTGGATACTGAATCCCGTTTTGACCACTATCGCAACGCTCCCTGGTTCGGTCGCACATTGGAACAGGAGTGGACGGCCGATCCCGACAATTCCGGACACGTGTACTGGTCGCCGGTGTATTTCGATCTCAATACTGAACGCGCGGTGCTGACGCTCGCCAGTCCTATGTACGATCGTGACGGCAACCTGCTGGGCATGGCGACAACTGCTTGGGGCGCGGACCAGATCATTGATGTTGTCAGTCGCATCACCGTCACCCAACACAGTTTCGCGTTCCTGAATGACCGCAACAATCGCAATCTCTCGAGCCTCAGTCAGGGGAAAGACACCCGCAGGGAGCAGGCCCTGATTGATGCCATCCTGGCGCTGGATCTTGGTGCTGATGTTGACTCAGCACGGTCCTTGGGCGAGGTCGGGGAACTGACCACTCGAGGCCTCTCGGCGGGCAATGAAGACTATGAGCTTTACTATGCCGCCACCGCTGGGGGCATGGTGTACGGGGCCGGCGTTCCGCGAAATGAGATCAATGCAGTGCTGCTGCCGATGGAGCGCACCAATTACCTGATTCTGGTCGGTACCGTCTCGGCGATGCTGATCCTGAGCCTGTATCTGTTGTACCGGATTATCCAGCTGATTCGTGAATTGCAGGCGTCCTATACCGACGACCTTACCGGTCTCCCGAACCGTGTCCGTTTGTTGCGGGATCTCCAGAACCGCCAGGCAGCCGCGTTGCTGATCATCAATCTGGACCGCTTCAACCAGATCAACAGCTTGTTCGGTAATGTCTGTGGCGACCATGTGCTTTTGGCGGTTGCCACACGATTGACCGCGTTCAGCCGCGATCATAACCGCGAAATTTTTCGGGTATACCGTCTTCCCGGTGACGAATTTGCTGTACTGGCACCGGCAATGGCGCCGGAAGTGGCTCACCAGCTTGCTGTACAGGTCCGGCATCTGGTTACTGGCGACCGGGTGTATTGGCAGGAACAGCGCCTGACGGTGGATGTCAGTATCGGCATCGCGCTTCGCAATAGCCGGAAACCGGAAGATGCCGCCGATCAGTTGGTCAGCCAGGCAAAAGTGGCGGTATTACAGGCCCGGGAAACAGGACGCCATCATCTGTTGTATGACCCGGCCGTAGGGGTTGAGGAAAACTACGAAAACAATCTGTACTGGGCCAATCGCCTGAAAGAAGCCATTGACCATGATCGCCTGGTGCCGTGGTTTCAGCCTATCCAGGATAACCAGAGCGGCCGTATCTCCAAGTACGAATGCCTGGTGAGGATGGTGGAGCCGGATGGCAGCGTGATCAGTGCTGGCCGCTTTATGGACATCGCCAATAAACTGCGGCTGAACCGACGAATCACCGAACTGATGATCGAGAAATGTTTTGCCTGTTTTACCGGGCGCGACGACGAGTTTTCGATCAACCTCTCCTACGGTGACATCACCGAGCCGGAGACCGTCGCTCAGATCCTCTCCGCCATCGAAACCTCAGGCATTGGCGATCGCGTTATCTTCGAGATCCTGGAATCGGATGGTATTACCAACTACGACGACATCCGCACGTTCATCGAACAGGTCAAACCCTATGGCTGCCGTATTGCCATCGACGATTTCGGCACTGGCTACTCCAATTTTTCCCACCTGCTGAGCCTGAACGTGGACTTCATCAAGATTGATGGCAGTCTGATTCGCAACCTCCATGAAGATCAAACCGCGTTCCTGGTAACCAGTGGCATCGTCCAGTTCGCCCGCAGTCTGGACATTCAAACGGTGGCGGAATTTGTCCACAACGAGCCGGTTCAGGCAAAGGTAAGGGAGTTAGGGATCGACTTTTCACAGGGCGAGTACGTCAGCATGCCGGTGCCGGCCCCCGGGTCTGCTGACTAGGCAGATGCCGGTTCATTCCATTACGAAAACACACATTTTTATTGTCAAATACCGTGAAAACCTGGGGTAGACTCCGGCGACACAGAGAATGACAGACCGTGACATCAGCTCATGGCGACCACGCATATCAAGGAGATAAACCGTGCGGAACCTGCCAGTGTTCTTACTCGCTGCCCTCGTCTTGATGACGGGTGTTTCCAGCGCCCAGGCTTCAGACAAGCTGTATCTGTATACCGAAAACTTCCCCCCGTACAACATGAGCGCTACCGGCCGGGCGTTCGAGCATAACGGCACCAACATTGATGGTCTGTGCACGGAAATGGTCAAGGCCATCCTGAACAACACCGATCTGGATTACGTGATCAAGCTGCGCAATTGGGATTACGGTTACAACCGGGCACTCAGCAAGCGTAACCACGGCATTTTCTGCACCACCTACACGGAGTCCCGCGCGCCGCGTTTCAAATGGGTTGGCCCGCTGACCCGGAACCTTTGGACCATTTTCGCGCCGGCGGGTACAAACCTGCAGATTGATAAGCTTGAGGACGCCAGGGGGCTGCGTTTTGGCGGCTATCGCAATGACGTAATGACCGAATACCTGCTCGAGCGCGGCTACGAAGTGTCCACTCTGGACAGCGATGACCTCAACCCGAAACGCCTGGAGCTCGGCCAGATTGACCTGTGGATCGCAGACCGCCTGGCCGGCCCTTATTTTGCGTCCCAGCAGAACGTTGAGGGGCTGGATCCGGTCTACTCGTTTAACGACACCGAGCTTTTCCTGGCGATCAACCTGGATACGCCGGACGCCACGGTCGAAAAGCTTAACGCCGGGCTTCGAAAGGTTCATGAAACCGGCATGTTTGAGGCCATCGAAACCAAGTACGGCCTGTAAGTTCGTACTACAGGCCGTACTCGCTTCAGTCGGTGAAGGCCATGTGCTCGGGCGCCAGTTGCATCAGGCTTCTTGTCGGGCTCAACATGCCGGTGGCGTGAGCCTGCGCCCGGGGCAGCAGGCGTTCATAGTAGAATTCCGCCGTGGCCAGTTTGGCACGGTAGAAGTCCTCCGAGTCGTCACCACTCTTGTCCAGTTTCTCTGAAGCGACCGCCGCCATCCTTGCCCACATGTAGGCCATGGTCACGTAACCGCTGTACATCAGGAAGTCGTTGGCAGCGGAACTCACCACATCGCGGTCCTTGCGGGCGGCCAGCATCAGCCGCACCGTAAGCACATTCCATTGCGCTGTCAGTTTGAGCAACTCCACCGAGAAAGGCCGTACCCGTTTGTCAGTCAGGGTCTTGCGGGCAAAATTGGCGACCTTGAGGGTGAACTCCCTGACCGCCCCGCCCTGAGTCATCAACAGCACCTTGCGGCCCAGCAGGTCCAGCGCCTGGATACCGGTGGTCCCTTCATAGAGCGTGGCAATGCGGGTGTCGCGGACAATCTGCTCCATGCCGTGCTCGCGGATATAGCCGTGGCCGCCGAACACCTGTACCCCCAGGTTGGCGGCTTCGTTGCCCAGCTCGGTCAGGAAGCCTTTCAGAATGGGGGTCAGAAAGCCCAGCCTGTCATCGTAAGCATCCGCTTTCTTCTCATCACCAGCGGTGTGGCCTTCCACCATGTGATCGGCCAGCCGTGCGGCGTAGTACAGCATGGCACGCCCGCCCTCGGCGATGGCTTTCTGGGTCAGCAGCATGCGGCGGACATCGGCATGGTGAATCAGGCTGTCGGCCACCTGGTCGGGTTCTTTCTTACCCGACAGGGCGCGCATGGAGCGGCGTTCCCTGGCGTAATCCAGCGCCCACTGGTAGGACAGTTCCGCCGGGCCGACACCCTGGATGGCAGTGCCGATCCGCGCGGTGTTCATGAAGGTGAACATGCAGTTCAACCCTTCGTTCTCCGGGCCGATCAGGAAACCGGTGGCATCGTCGAAGTTCATCACGCAGGTGGCTGAGGCCTTGATCCCCATTTTTTTTTCCAGGCTGCCACAGGTCACGCCATTGGCTTCGCCAACGCCACCGTTCCCGTCGGGCAGGAACTTGGGCACGATGAACAGACTGATGCCCCGGGTGCCTTTCGGGGCATCCGGCAAGCGGGCCAGCACAATGTGAACGATGTTCTCGGTCAGGTCATGGTCACCGGAGGAAATGAAGATCTTGGTACCGGAGAGCTTGAAGCTGCCGTCTTCCTGCGGGGCCGCTTTGGTTTTCACCTGTCCCAGATCGGTCCCGCACTGGGGTTCGGTCAGGCACATGGTGCCACCCCAGCGGCCTTCGGTCAGTGGTACCAGGTAAGTTCGCTTCTGGTCTTGGCTGCCGTGCAGAAAGATGGTGTTCATGGCGCCCATCGACAGGCCCGGGTACATGGAGAAGGACCAGTTGGCAGTACCCATCATCTCCTGCTTGAACAGGCCCATGGAGGCCGGCAGTCCCTGCCCGCCATACTCCTCCGGTGCAGACAGGCCCTGCCACCCGCCCTGCGCATACTTTTGATAGGCTTCACGGTAGCCTTTGGGAGTGATGACTTCGCCGTTATCCAGTCTGCAGCCTTCCTCGTCGCCGCTCTGGTAGAGCGGGCTCAAGACTTCTTCGCAGAATTTGCCGCATTCGTTGAGTACCGCATCGACGATATCCGGAGTGGCATTCTCACCGGTTTTCAAACGAGTGTAGTGTCCCGGGTAGTCGAAAACCTCGTTGAGCAGGAACTTCATGTCGCGTAGGGGTGCCTTGTACACCGGCATAGCAAATACCTCTGTGGTTCTGTTTCCATTGCCCGATGTTTTACGGCATTGCCGGCGACCTGCCATTGACGGAAACCGCCATGCCCCCTGTCAGAAAGGACAATTGGCTGAAATGACGCGAGCATGCACGCCGACGTCCTCTAATGATCGATAACAACGTGATGGGCGTATTTGAAGGGCCGACTATCCATTCTGAATGACCAGGGGAGTGTAAATATCATGCAAATATCGATTGGGACCAACAGGATCACTGGTCTGCCCCGCTGTCTCTGGTTATTGTTGGCGACAGTGTTGCTTGCGGGCTGTGCCGGACCGTCGCTTGAGGATTACAGTGACCGCGGGCCGGTGTTGACGCCCCAGGAATTTTTTACCGGCGAACTATCTGCCCGGGGGGTGGTCAAGGATTTCTCGGGCGAAGTGATTCGCACTTTCGATGCAGATATTTCCGCCAGTTGGGACAGCAACGGCATCGGCACCCTGGATGAGGAGTTCCGCTTCGACGATGGCGAAGTCCAGACCCGGGTATGGACGCTGACACCCGACAACGGCGCGTTGCACGCCGATGCCGGTGATGTGGTGGAGCCGGGCACCATGCGTTGGCAAGGCAATGCCATTAATATGAATTATGTTCTGCGGGTGTCCTATGGCGACGGCACCATTGATGTCCGCATGGATGACTGGATGTACCTGATTACACCGGACACCCTGATTAACCAGACCACCATGACGAAATGGGGGATAGAAGTCGGGGAGATCGTGCTGGTGATCAGCAAACGATAGCCCATGTCGAACCTTCAGCCGGTTGTTGGGGCACAATCAAGCAGACGGATAATGCAATTATGGTTAAGCAATGGTTGATCGCTCTGATACTCGTGGCTTTGGCCGCCGGGGGGGCATTCTCCTGGCAGCATCTGACCGGGGAGCAGGCGGCGGACGCCCAGCGGGAACGCCCTGCCAGCAAGGTGAATACGGTCACCCCCGAAATGGAGCTGGTCAGTGACACCGTCAGGGCGGTAGGTAGCCTTCAGGCCCGGGATCAGGTGGAACTGACCACCGAAGTCAGCGGTCGTGTCGTTGAAATGAACCTCGATGCGGGAAAGCGGGTCCAGTCCGGTGACCTGTTGCTGCGGCTCGATGATCGTCAGGCCAGCGCCGATCTGCAGGTGGCGGAAGCCACCCTCTCCGACGCCCGTCGCCAGTTTGATCGCGCCCGGAAACTCCAGGCCAACAACAGCATATCCCAGTCCCAGGTGGATGAACTGCGCACCGCTGTCGATGTGGCGGAAGCCCAGCGCGAGGCGGCCCGTACCCGCCTCGACAACCACCGTATTGAAGCGCCGTTTGCCGGGGTTATCGGCCTTTCCGATATCAGCCTGGGAACCTATCTCGGTGCAGGCACATCCGTGGCCACCCTGGATTCCACCAACAAGATGGAATTGGGCTTCGCAATCCCCGAGCGCTTCCTCGGCCAGATTCACATTGGCCAGACCGTGCGGGGCACGTCGCCGGCCTATACCGGGGAAACCTTTGGCGGTGAACTGGTGGAGTTGGGTACGCGAATTGATGAACTGAGCCGAACACTGCCGGTCAGGGCGCTGATCGACAATCCTGATGGCAAGCTTCGGCCCGGGCAGTTCATGTCGGCCACGCTGACACTCCGCGAACGAGAATCCCTGGTCATTCCCGAGCAGGCAGTAATGATTCGCGGTGACGAGAAGTATGTGTTCGTGGCCGAAGACGGTATCGCCCGACGGGTTTCGGTGACCCTGGGGTCCCGGATGCCTGGCCTGGTGGAAATCGTTGACGGACTGTCGCTGGACGAGCAGGTGATTGTAACCGGCCAGGACAGATTGAGCAGTGGCGACAGGATCAGTGTGGTGGAAGGGGAAAACGTGATTCCCGACAACCGCTTTGCCAACTCCCTGGAGTCCTGAACCGTGATCCTGTCTGATGTCTCCATCAAACGCCCTGTCTTTGCGACGGTTCTCAGTCTTCTTATTGTAGTTTTCGGGTTGGCGGCGTTGCTGGGGCTTCCTGTGCGGGAGTATCCGGACATTGACCCACCCGTGGTGTCCATTTCCACGGATTACATCGGCGCCGCTGCCGAAGTGGTGGACACCCAGATCACTCAGGTGGTTGAAGGGGCTATCAGCGGGATTGAAGGTATTCGCTCCATTGAGTCCTCCACCGAACAGGGCGAATCCCGAACCAGTATCGAATTTACCATTTCCCGCAACGTCGACATCGCCGCCAACGATGTGCGCGATGCCGTGTCCCGCATTGCCGATCAGCTGCCCGAAGAGGCTGAGGCGCCGGTCGTCCAGAAGGCCGACTCGGACGCCCGCCCGATGATGTGGGTGACCCTGCGCAGTGACATCTGGGACAGTGCGGAATTGAGCGATTTTGCCGAACGGGTGCTTGCCGACCGACTGTCCGTGCTGGATGGCGTTGCCGACGTACGCATTGGTGGTGAGCGGCGCTACGCCATCCGGGTCTGGCTGGACCGTGAACGGTTGGCCGCGCGGGATATCACCGTGGCCGAGGTCGAGCGCTCACTGAGGGCCAATAACGTTGAACTGCCCGCCGGCTCGGTAGACTCTTCCACCCGTAACTTCACGGTGCGTGCGGAAGGCCGGCTCACCAATGTGGAGCAGTTCCGTGATCTGGTGATTCGTCGCGACGGTAATGATCTTCTGCGCCTCGGCGAGGTGGCCAATGTCCAGATGGGGGTTGAGTCCGATGTCAGCCGACTGCGGGCCAACGGCAAGACTGCAATCGGCATGGGCATCATTCGTCAATCCAAGGCCAACACGGTGGCGGTGTCCGATGCCGTGCGTGCGGAGCTGGAGAAGATACGCGAGACCCTGCCCCCGGAAGTGACTATTGCCGAAAGCTACGACGAGTCGATATTCATCCGCGCGTCGATCAAGGAAGTGGTGTTTACGCTCGCCATTGCGGTGTCCCTGGTCATTCTGGTGATCTTCCTGTTCCTGCGGTCCTGGCGGGCTACCTTGATACCGGCGGTGACCATCCCGGTGGCGGTTATCGGCGCCTTTATCGGGCTGGGCTTCCTCGGTTTCTCCATCAACGTACTGACCCTGCTTGCAGTCATTCTGGCCATTGGTCTGGTGGTGGACGACGCCATCGTCATGCTGGAAAACATCCAGCGCCGGATCGATGAGGGCGAACCGCCACTGCTGGCGTCCTATCGCGGCGCCAAGCAGGTGGCCTTTGCCGTTATTGCCACCACGCTCACCCTGGTGGCGGTGTTTGTGCCGATTTCGTTTATGGGCGGCAACATCGGGCGACTGTTTGCCGAGTTTGGCTTCACCCTGGCGGCGGCGGTGGTGGTGTCCAGCCTGGTGGCGCTCACCCTGGCGCCCATGCTGTGTTCAAAATGGTTGCGACACAGCCCGGAATCGGCGGAAGGACATCGCTTGTGGGCGGCCAGTGAAAAAGTGCTCAATGGCCTGACCCATGGTTACGAACGCATGCTCCGATTCGCCCTCAACCAGCCCGGATTGTTGCTGGGACTTGGGCTTGTCGGGCTTATCGTTGCCATCGTGATTTTCCCAAGATTGCCGCAGGAGTTGGCGCCTACGGAAGACCGGGGCGTCATCATCATGCCGACCAGCGCCCCACGGGGTTCGACGGTCGAGTTCACCGATCATTACGTGCGTCAGGCGGAGCAGGAACTGTTGCCTTACCTGGAAGAGGGTGTCTCCAATCGGTTGTTGTCGATCGTTGGCTTCCGCGACGAAGAGGACAACGCGTTCATGATCATGGGCCTGGTGCCCTGGGAAGACCGTGAGGTCAAACAACAACAGATCACCAGCGAGCTGCGAGGCAAGCTTAGCCAGGTCACAGGTATTCGCGCGATTGCGGTGAACCCACCGGGGCTTGGGCAGCGCGGCTTTGATCAACCAGTGGAATTCGTGGTGGCCGGGCCGGATTACGAAAGTGTGCAGGCCTGGAGCGAGGAAATCGTCGAGCGGGCGAAGGACAACCCGAACCTGCTGAACCTGGACACTGATTTCGAACTGACCCGCCCCGAACTGCGTGTGTCCATCGACCGGGAGCGCGCCGCGGACCTGGATGTCACCATCGAAGATGTGGGCCTGACACTGCAGACCATGCTGGCATCACGGCAAGTCACCACCTACCTGGACCGCGGACGCGAATACGATGTCATCCTCCAGGCCGCGGACGCTGACCGGGCAACGCCGTCGGACCTGGGGCAGATTTTCCTGCGCCCCCGTGAGGGAGGCACCCTGATCCCTCTCCAGGCGCTGGTGTCGGTGGAGGAGATCGGCGCCAATCCCGACCTGAGACGCATCGACCGCTTGCCGGCGGTTGTCATCAGTGCCTCCCTGGCCGATGGCTATGATCTTGGGGCGGCACTGACGTATCTGAACAACCTGGCTGTGGATAACCTGCCGCCGGAGGCAAGGGTAAGCTACAAAGGGCTATCGCGGGAATTCCAGGAATCGTCGTCGGCGATCTACGTCACTTTTGGCCTGGCATTCGTGATTGTCTTCCTGGTGCTGGCTGCCCAGTTCGAAAGCTGGATTCACCCGCTGATCATCATGCTGTCGGTCCCATTGGCGGTTACCGGAGCCCTGCTGGGCCTGTGGTGGGCCGGCATCAGCCTGAACATCTACAGCCAGATCGGCATCATCATGTTGCTGGGGTTGATGGCGAAGAACGGCATATTGATTGTCGAGTTTGCCAACCAGCTACGGGATAAGGGCTATGAAGTGAGGGACGCGATTTTGGAAGGTGCCAGCCTGCGCTTCCGGCCGGTGTTGATGACCACCATATCCACGGTCTTCGGTGCCGTGCCTTTGGTGCTCGCAACGGGCGCGGGGGCGGAAAGCCGGGCGTCGATCGGTATCGTGATCCTCGGCGGGCTGGTGTTCGCCACCACCCTGACCCTGTTTATTATTCCGGTGCTATACAACCTGTTGGCACGGTTTGCCAAATCCACCAACGCGATTGCACTGGAGCTTGAACAACAGGCCAGCCAGTCTCCTGGTGGTCGCGGCATGACGGCCGCCCCGCAATCAAAAGAGATGGATCAGTTCTGACGACCGCAGGCAGCACCAAACTGTGGATAATTTATTGGATAACCTTCGGATAAGCTTTGGTTAGAACAAAAATAAGTTATTAAAAACAAATAGTTAGGTTGAATAATAAGGCGTTATAGGGCACATCTGATATGTGGATAACTTTCTTGAAAAGTTTTCTGAGAAGGTGTCTACAAGCCGCTGATATCTGTCAGATTTCGGTTATCCACTATTCGTGAAACCCTGCGTGAAACCGCGTGTATCGGGTAGGTAGCGCTCGGGGTCTTTCGATAACCCGCCTGTCTGGTTAAAATTTGCACATTCTGACTGCAATTTACCGGGTGAGGCGTTATACTCCCCGCCCTGATTTTCAGGCAGTTTCCTGATACCGAGAATTTTTCTGAGTCCCCGTTTGCCGAGGTGATGTTGTGGATTATCCGACCCGTTTCGATGTCATAGTCATTGGTGGTGGCCATGCCGGCACTGAAGCCGCTCTGGCGGCTGCACGCATGGGCTCCCAGACCCTGCTGCTGACCCACAACATCGAGACCCTGGGTCAGATGTCCTGCAACCCCGCCATTGGCGGCATCGGCAAGAGTCATCTGGTCAAGGAAATCGATGCTCTCGGTGGCGCCATGGCGATGGCGACTGACAAGGCGGGCATCCAGTTCCGCGTGCTCAACTCGCGCAAGGGACCGGCAGTACGAGCCACCCGCGCCCAGGCAGACCGGGTGCTGTACAAGGCGGCGATCCGCGAGATCCTCGAGAACCAGCCCAACCTGACGCTGTTCCAGCAGGCTGCTGACGACCTGATTGTGGATGGCGAGCGCATCACCGGCGTGGTGACCCAGTCGGGCATCCGTTTTCGCGCGCCCACGGTGGTGCTGACCACCGGAACCTTCCTTGGCGGTGTTATCCACATCGGCATGCAGCAGCATTCCGGTGGCCGTGCCGGTGACGCACCGGCCAACGCGCTGGCACAGCGTCTGCGGGAACTGCCGTTCAACGTCGGGCGCCTGAAAACCGGCACCCCACCCCGTATCGATGCCCGCAGCGTGGATTTCTCCGTGATGCAGGAGCAATGGGGTGATGACCCGGCGCCGGTGATGTCCTTCCTGGGTTCCCGCAACCAGCATCCTGAACAGGTCTGTTGCTACGTTACCCGCACCACCGAACAAACCCACGACATCATTCGCAGTGGCTTTGACCGGTCGCCCATGTTTGCCGGTAACATCGAAGGCATCGGGCCTCGCTATTGCCCGTCCATCGAGGACAAGGTCAACCGGTTTGCCGACAAGGACTCGCACCAGATTTTCGTGGAGCCGGAAGGGCTGACGACGAATGAGCTATACCCCAACGGCATCTCCACCAGTCTGCCGTTCGATATTCAGTTGGCGGCTGTGCGCACCATTCCCGGCTTCGAGAATGCCCACATTACGCGGCCCGGCTACGCCATCGAGTACGACTTCCTGAACCCACAGGATCTGCGCCACACCCTGGAAACCAAGTTTATCCAGGGCCTGTACTTTGCGGGCCAGATCAATGGCACTACCGGTTATGAAGAAGCCGGTGCCCAGGGCCTTCTCGCAGGTATCAACGCGGCATTGCGTGCTCAGGACAAGGACGAATGGTACCCCCGCCGTGACGAAGCCTACCTCGGCGTTCTGGTGGACGACCTGATCACCATGGGTACCTCCGAGCCGTACCGTATGTTTACCAGCCGTGCTGAATACCGGCTGATCCTGCGGGAGGACAACGCCGACCTTCGCCTGACGGAAACCGGCCACAAGCTCGGGTTGCTGGATGACCAGCGTTGGCAGGCCTTTAACAGCAAGCGTGAAGCCATCGCCGCAGAACGTCAGCGCCTGGAAACCACGCGCATTCATCCGGGAACATCTGGCGGCGACGCCGCCAACAGCCACCTGCGTCAGCCCATGAACCGAGACCAGACACTCGCAGAGCTGCTGCGGCGCCCGGAAATCAACTATCGCCACATTGCTGACATGGCCGAAGGCCAAGCAGACGACCCGGCGGTGGCGGATCAGGTGGAAATCGAGATCAAGTACGAGGGTTATATCTCCCGCCAGGCGGACGAAATCGAGCGTCTGCGCCGGAATGAAAATACCCGTTTACCGGATGATATTGATTTTGATGCCATTGGTGGCCTGTCCAACGAGATCAAGCAGAAGCTCAAGGAAGTACGGCCGGAAACCGTGGCCCAGGCCTCACGCATCCAGGGCGTGACCCCGGCCGCCATTTCCCAGGTGCTGGTGCATCTCAAGAAGCGCGACCTGCTGCGCAAGCAATCCGCCTGAGTGCGCCCATGAGCGACGCACTCTGGCAACGCCAGCTCACCCAGGGCCTGGCTGACCTCAACCTGGAACTGGACAGCGCCAGCCAGCAACAGTTGCTGGCGTTTCTGGCCCTGCTGAATAAGTGGAACCGGGCCTATAACCTGACGGCTGTACGGGAGCCACGACAGATGGTGTCGCGCCAGTTGTTGGACAGCCTCAGTATCCTGCCATTTGTTACCGCGGACCATCTGCTGGATGTTGGCGCCGGAGGTGGGTTGCCTGGCATCCCCCTCGCAATCACCTTGCCCGAAAGGCGTTTTACCCTACTGGACAGCAACAGCAAGAAAACCCGCTTCCTGACCCAGTGTGTGCTGGAACTCGGCCTGAAGAATGTGGAGATCATTCACGGCCGGGCTGAAAGCTGTGATCCCGCGATCCGATACCAGCAGATCAGCAGTCGAGCGTTTACGGCACTGGATAACCTCGTCAACTGGTGTGGGCATCTGCTTGCGGATGAGGGTGAGTTCCTTGCCATGAAAGGCCAGTTTCCGGATGATGAGGTGGCTGCCCTGCCAGTGGGTTGGCAGGTAACATCCCGACAGTCATTATCGGTACCTGGCTCGGACGGCGACCGGCACCTGCTGGTGATCGGTCGGGATTCCAGCCATCAGAATTTCACGACAGGAGGCGAGTCATGGCGCGTGTGATTGCAGTGACCAATCAAAAAGGCGGTGTGGGTAAAACCACCACCTGCGTCAACCTGGCTGCGTCATTGGCCGCAACCAAGCGCCGCGTGTTACTGGTGGATATGGACCCCCAGGGCAACGCCACCATGGGCAGTGGTGTGGATAAGAATGCCCTGGAGCTCTCCGGCTACGACATGCTCACCAAACGGGCAACGGCAGCCGAGGTGATTTTCCGGGCCGAAGTCTCTGGGTTTGACATACTGCCGGCTAACGGCGACCTGACCGCCGCCGAAGTGGAGCTGATGAACGAAATCGGCCGCGAGCATCGCCTGCGCCTGGCCCTGAACAAGGTGCGGGAGAACTACGACTACATCCTGATCGACTGCCCGCCGTCCCTCAGCCTGCTGACCGTCAATGCGCTGTCAGCGGCGGATACGGTGCTGATTCCCATGCAGTGCGAATACTATGCCCTGGAAGGTCTGGCGGCCTTGATGAACACGGTTGAGCAGATTCAGGAGACCGTCAACCCGGATCTGCAGGTGGAAGGCATCCTGCGCACCATGTATGACCCCCGCAACAGCCTGACTCTGGATGTGTCCAGTCAGCTCAACGAGTTTTTCGGTGACAAGGTCTACCGCGCGGTGATCCCCCGCAACGTGAGGCTGGCGGAGGCCCCCAGCTATGGTATGCCGGCCCTGAAATACGACCGCGCGTCCAAGGGCGCGGTGGCCTATCTGGCCCTGGCTGGTGAGATGGTACGCCGGCATGGATCGCAAAAGACATCCGCGGCTGTTGCCGTGTAAACTACCTCTCCTTTGCACACAGATATTTCATCGGGAAGAATGACAAACACCATGGCGGCGAAGAAACGAGGACTGGGTGAGCGCGGACTGGGCGCTCTGTTGCAGGGCTCCAGGGTCAACCTGGACCAGGAACTGAAGGATCACGATGGTGAGCTCCGGGAAGTTCCGATCGACCTGATCCAGCGTGGCCGGTTCCAGCCTCGCCGTGACATGGATCCGGCGGCCCTGCAGGAACTGGCTGACTCCATTCGCCAGCAGGGCGTGATGCAGCCCGTGGTGGTGCGTCCGATTGCCGAAGGCCGCTTTGAGCTGATCGCCGGCGAGCGCCGCTGGCGAGCCACCCAGATGGCCGAGCTCGACCGCATTCCCGCCATTATCCGCGACGTGCCGGATGATGCCGCTATCGCCATGGCGCTGATTGAGAATATCCAGCGCGAGAACCTCAATCCCATCGAAGAAGCCTTTGCGCTACAACGCCTGCAGGATGAGTTCGGCCTGACCCAGGCTCAGGTCGCGGAAGCGGTGGGTAAGTCCCGTACCACCATCACCAACCTGCTGCGGCTGATCAGCCTGTCGGAAGACGTTCGTGTCATGCTGGAGCACGGTGATCTGGAAATGGGTCATGGTCGGGCCATGCTTACGCTTCAACCCGAGCAGCAGATGCAGGTGGCGCGACAGGTGGTCGCGAAATCCCTGTCAGTGCGGCAGACGGAAGCCCTGGTTCGCCGGGTGCAACAGGAATCGCCGAACCGCAAGAAAGCCAAGGGTGAAGTGGATCCGAACATCCGTGCCCTGCAGGACGACCTGGCCGAGCGACTCGGTGCCCGGGTGTCGATCGACCATGGCCAGCGTGGCAAGGGCAAGCTGGTGATCGAATACACCTCTCTCGACGAACTGGATGGCATTTTAGGCCATATCAAGTAACGTCCCTGGCAGGATTTCCATAGCGCCACTGTTAACAATTTAGTGTTGGCACTCTGCGACCAACGGCGGGGTACCAAAGGTCAGTTTTGACTAGGTACCACTACATATAGTGCTGCCCCTTCATGTTGGTGTCTATTTGTGTCCCTCATGCCCCCCAACGCCAGTTTTTCTGCGTGTTTCGGGGCGGAGCGACCGTTCCGGTTTTGTTGATTCGTGTAGATTGAACACATATAATCTGCGGCGCTTGTATCGGTGCGATTGTCTAATTAATAAACGGCACCGAACCAAAGCGGTGTGGCAACCGGGAAATACCATGACGAAGGCTGAACAGGGTGGGATACAGCGTCCGCCCATCGCACGATGGTTTGTAATAGAAAGTGTGGTATTGGTCGTCGTCAGTCTGGCATTCCTCTTTAAAAGCCAGGTGGCCGGTTATTCAGCACTGTTTGGGGGGCTTATTTTTCTTCTGCCCCACGGTTATTTTGCCTTCAAGGCTTTCCGCTACTCCGGCGCGCGGTCTGCCAGGCAGATCATGAGTTCTTTTTACCAGGGTGAGGCCGGCAAGCTCATCCTGTGCGCCATCCTGTTTACGATGGTGTTCAAATGGATTCCGTCGCTTGATATAGCGGCACTTTTTTTATCATTTGCGATCATGTTGGTCACCAATTGGTTGACTCCGCTCCTAGCGGGCCGCAGAACGCAGCGAAGCTAACAGGACCTGAGAGAACGTTATGGCAGGCAGCGCATCAGAGTATATCCAGCACCACCTCCAGAACCTCACCTACGGTAAACTTCCGGCCGGTTACGAGCGTGCGGATGGTTCGGTGATGTCAGAAGCGGGCTGGACCATGGCCCATAATGCCCGGGAAGCCTCCGATATGGGATTCTGGGCCGTTCACGTGGATTCTCTTGGATGGGCTGTTGCACTGGGCGCCCTGTTCCTGATCCTGTTTCGCATGGCGGCCAAGCGTGCTACCTCTGGTCAGCCCAGCGGCCTTCAGAACTTCGTTGAAATCCTGATCGAGTTTGTTGATACCAGCGTGAAGGAGACCTTCCACGGCCGAAACAAGGTGATTGCACCCCTGTCGCTGACCATCTTCTGCTGGGTCTTCCTGATGAACCTGATGGATCTGGTGCCGGTAGACTTCCTGCCCCAGCTGTTCCACATGATGGGTCTGGAATACATGAAGGTGGTGCCGACCACGGACGTTAACGTCACACTGGGCATGTCGCTCTCCGTGTTCTTCCTGATTATCTACTACAGCATCAAGGTCAAAGGTGTTGGTGGTTTTGTCGGCGAGCTGACCCTGCACCCGTTCTCTTCCGACAACTTCTTTCTCAAAGTACTGCTGGTACCGGTCAACCTGCTGCTGGAAGGCGTGAGCCTGCTGGCCAAGCCCATTTCACTGGCACTGCGTCTGTTCGGTAACCTCTACGCCGGTGAGCTGATCTTTATCCTGATCGCCCTGCTGCCATTCTGGGCACAGTGGGCGCTGTCGGTACCCTGGGCCATTTTCCACATTCTGATCATCACGCTGCAGGCGTTCATCTTTATGATGCTGACGATTGTTTACCTGAGCATGGCTCATGAAGACAGTCATTGATCGGAACCATTAAACCGTAGTTTGAAAACCGAAACCCTTAAACTGAAAACCTAACTGAAAACTGGGAGTTATCATGGAAACTGTAGTTGGAATGACCGCGATTGCCGTTGCACTGCTGATCGGCCTGGGTGCCCTGGGTACTGCTATCGGCTTTGGTATCCTCGGTGGCAAATTCCTGGAAGGCGCCGCGCGTCAGCCGGAAATGACCCCGATGCTGCAGGTTAAAATGTTCATCGTTGCAGGCCTGCTGGACGCCGTAACCATGATCGGTGTTGGTATCGCTCTGTTCTTCACTTTCGCCAACCCGTTTGTCGGCCAGATCGCCGGTTAATCGAGTCGCCGCCGGGGAACTTCCCGGTCTGATGATTCTTTACACAACAGGCGAGAGGTGAAGACGTGAACATTAATTTGACGATGATTGGTCAAGCCATCGCGTTCTTTATCTTTGTCGTGTTCTGCATGAAATATGTGTGGCCGCCGATTATGGCCGCACTGCAGGAGCGTCAAAAGAAGATCGCTGACGGACTGGCTGCCTCAGACCGCGCTGCGCGCGATCTGGAACTGGCTCAGGAAAAGTCAGCTCAGGAACTGCGTGAAGCCAAGCAGCAAGCGGCTGGCCTGATCGAACAGGCCAACAAGCGTGCGGCCCAGATTGTGGAAGCATCGAAAGACGATGCCCGCAAGGAAGGCCAGAAGCTGATTGAGCAGGCCAAGGCCGAAATTGAGCAGGAGCGCAATCAGGCTCGTGACGCGTTGCGTGCGGAAATTGCCGCCATCGCGGTTGCTGGTGCTGAGAAGATCCTGGAAACCTCTGTCGATGCCAACAAGCACAGTGAGATGCTGGACAAGCTGGCAGCAGAACTCTAAACGACGAGGTTCATCATGGCACAACTGAGAACGCTGGCCCGCCCATACGCAAAGGCAGCATTTTCGGCCGCTCAGGACCAGAAGCAACTGGCTGAATGGTCTGAAGTGCTAACCGTTGCCGGGCAGATTACAGCCAACGAAGACATTCGACAGCTTCTCGCCAGTCCAGGCACCGAAGAGCAGAAGAAGGCAGGCATGATTCTGGAGTGCGTTGGAGACAACGTCACAGAGTCGGTTCGCAATTTCTTAATGATTCTGGCGGCCAACCGCCGGTTGAGTCTTCTGCCCGAAATTGCAGCGCTCTTCAACACGTACCGGGCTGACTTTGAGCGTACTGTTGATATTGAAGTCACCTCGGCATATGAGCTGACGGACGAACAACAGCAGAAGCTCGCCCAGGCACTGTCGACCAAACTCGAGCGCCAAGTGTCACTCGCAGCGTCAATGGACAAGTCTTTGATCGGTGGTGTGATTGTACGCACCGGCGACATGGTGATTGACGCATCTGTACGCGGAAAGCTGACCAAACTGGCCGACGCTCTGGGCTCCTGATTTCAGCACAAGGTTTGAGGATAAAGGCATGCAGCAACTGAATCCATCCGAGATCAGTGACATCATCAAGAAGAGAATCGAAAAGCTCGATATCTCTTCCGATGCAAAGAACGAAGGTACGATCCTCTCCGTTTCTGACGGTATCGTACTGATCCACGGTCTCGCCGACGTTATGTACGGTGAGATGATTGAATTTGCCAACGGCGTATTCGGTATGGCCCTGAACCTGGAGCGTGACTCCGTGGGTGCGGTTGTACTGGGTGACTACGAAGACCTGGCGGAAGGCCAGAAGGTTCGTTGCACCGGCCGCATCCTGGAAGTACCGGTGGGTCCGGAACTGATGGGTCGTGTGGTTGATGGCCTGGGTAACCCCATTGATGGCAAGGGCGAACTGGGCACCGATCTGACCTCACCGGTCGAGAAAGTGGCTCCCGGTGTTATCGCTCGTCAATCCGTTGATGAGCCGGTCCAGACCGGTCTGAAAGCCATTGACACCATGGTGCCAATCGGTCGTGGCCAGCGTGAGCTGATCATCGGTGACCGCCAGATCGGTAAGACCGCCGTCGCCATCGACGCGATCATCAACCAGAAAGATTCCGGCATCAAGTGTATCTACGTGGCAGTTGGCCAGAAGCAGTCTTCCATTGCCGCGGTTGTGCGCAAGCTGGAAGAGCATGGCGCTATGGATCACACCATCGTGGTTGCCGCCGGCGCCGCCGATCCTGCAGCGATGCAGTTCCTGGCACCCTACTCCGGCACGTCCATGGGTGAATACTTCCGTGACCGTGGTGAAGACGCCCTGATCATCTATGATGATCTGTCCAAGCAGGCTGTGGCCTATCGCCAGATCTCCCTGCTGCTGCGTCGTCCGCCGGGCCGTGAAGCATACCCGGGTGACGTTTTCTACCTGCACTCCCGTCTGCTGGAGCGTGCGTCCCGGATCAACGCTGAGGAAGTTGAAAAACTGACCAACGGCGAAGTGAAGGGCCAGACTGGTTCCCTGACGGCTCTGCCGATCATCGAGACCCAGGCCGGCGACGTTTCCGCGTTCGTACCGACCAACGTGATCTCGATCACCGACGGCCAGATCTTCCTGGAGACCAACCTGTTCAACTCCGGTATTCGTCCGGCGATGAACGCGGGTGTCTCGGTATCGCGGGTGGGTGGTTCAGCCCAGACCAAGATCATGAAGAAGCTTGGCGGTAACATCCGTCTGGCGCTGGCCCAGTATCGTGAACTGGCCGCTTTCGCACAGTTTGCTTCCGATCTTGACGAAGCGACCCGTAAGCAGCTTGAACACGGTCAGCGGGTAACCGAACTGATGAAGCAGAACCAGTACAGCCCGATGTCCGTGGCTGAAATGGGTACGGTTCTGTTCGCAGCCAACGAAGGCTTCCTGGACGACGTTGATGTCGACAATGTAGTGAAGTTCGAAGCACTGATGCTGGACTGGATGCGGTCCGAGCAGAAAGAACTTCTCGACAAGATCAACGAGAAAGGCGATTACAACGATGAAATCGCCGCGAGCCTGAAAGCTGCACTTGAGAAATTCAAGACCACTCAGAGCTGGTAACGAATGGGCCTGCAACGTGTTGCAGGCCGATTTCAGAGCAATGAGTGTCTAACTTGAGAAGGCAGTGAGTTATGGCCGTCGGAAAAGAAATACGTAACCAGATATCCAGCATCAAGAGCACGCAGAAGATCACCAGCGCCATGGAAATGGTGGCGGCGAGCAAGATGCGTAAGGCTCAGGAACGCATGAAGGCGACACGCCCTTATGCGGAAAAGATGCGTCAGGTTATTGGGCACATTGCCAAGGCGAACGTCCAGTACAAGCACCCGTTCATGGTCGAGCGTGAAGTAAAGCGCGTGGGCTATGTGGTGGTGTCTACGGATCGAGGCCTGTGCGGTGGTCTGAACATCAACCTGTTCAAAGCGCTTGTCCGTGACATGCGAGCGTGGAAGGAGAAAGGGGTAGAGGCTGATCTGTGCGCCATCGGGCAGAAAGGTGCTTCTTTCTTCAGGAGCTACGGCGGTAACGTCGTTGCGGCGCTGACCCATCTGGGGGACAGCCCGAGCTCTGACAAACTCATCGGCAACGTCAAAGTCATGCTGGACGCGTTCTCGGAAGGCAAGATCGACCGTCTTTACCTGGTCAGCAACGAGTTCGAGAACACCATGACCCAGACCCCGCAGGTGGAGCAGATTCTGCCGCTGCCTCCGGGGGAAGACGAGGAAGAGATCAAGAACCAGTGGGATTATCTCTACGAGCCCGATGCCAGGCAGATCCTCGATGGCCTTCTGCCACGTTACATTGAATCCCAGGTGTACCAGGGTGTGGTAGAAAATCTGGCATGTGAACAGGCCGCCCGTATGATCGCCATGAAGAGCGCAACTGATAACGCCGGTGGCATCATCGACGAGCTTCAGTTGGCGTACAACAAGGCGCGTCAGGCAGCCATCACCCAAGAGATTTCGGAGATTGTCAGCGGCGCGGCTTCGGTCTGATCCGCCAACAATCCAACTGGTTTTATTGACTATCTAGATAACGAGGAACCGAGCATGAGTAGCGGACACATCGTTCAGATCATTGGCGCGGTTATCGACGTGGAATTCCCACGTGACTCCGTACCCAACGTATATGACGCACTGCTGCTTGAAGGTGGCGAAACAACTCTGGAAGTCCAGCAGCAGCTGGGCGACGGCATTGTTCGTACCATCGCCATGGGCAGCACCGAGGGTCTCAAGCGAGGCCTGAAAGCAGACAACACCGGTAAGGCCATTTCGGTACCGGTTGGCACCCAGACTCTGGGCCGTATCATGGATGTTCTGGGTCGTCCGATCGACGAACAGGGCGAGATCGGCGAAGACGAGCGCTGGGCGATTCACCGCAAGGCACCGGGCTATGCAGATCAGTCTGCATCTGCCGACCTGCTGGAAACCGGCATCAAGGTTATCGACCTGATATGCCCGTTCGCCAAGGGTGGTAAGGTTGGCCTGTTCGGTGGTGCTGGTGTTGGTAAGACCGTCAACATGATGGAGCTGATCAACAACATCGCGAAAGAGCACTCCGGTCTCTCCGTATTCGCCGGTGTTGGTGAGCGGACTCGTGAAGGTAACGACTTCTACTACGAAATGAAGGACTCCAACGTCCTTGATAAAGTAGCGATGGTCTACGGCCAGATGAACGAGCCTCCCGGAAACCGTCTGCGTGTGGCCCTGACCGGTCTCACCATGGCTGAGAAGTTCCGTGATGAAGGTCGTGACGTACTGCTGTTCGTCGACAACATCTACCGTTACACCCTGGCGGGTACCGAAGTATCAGCCCTGCTCGGCCGTATGCCGTCCGCGGTAGGTTACCAGCCGACTTTGGCCCAGGAGATGGGTGAGCTGCAGGAGCGGATCACGTCGACCAAGACCGGTTCCATCACGTCTATCCAGGCGGTCTACGTACCGGCGGATGACTTGACTGACCCGTCCCCGGCGACCACCTTCTCCCACCTTGACGCGACCGTGGTACTGAGCCGTGACATCGCTTCCAAGGGTATCTACCCGGCGATCGATCCGCTTGACTCCACCTCTCGTCAGCTGGATCCACTGGTCATCGGTGACGAGCACTACGAAGTGGCTCGTGGCGTGCAGACCAATCTGCAGCGCTACAAGGAGCTGAAAGACATCATCGCCATCCTGGGTATGGACGAGCTGTCAGAAGAAGACAAGCTGACCGTTGCCCGTGCCCGTAAGATCGAGCGTTTTCTGTCCCAGCCGTTCCATGTTGCTGAAGTCTTCACCGGTTCCCCCGGTAAGTACGTTTCCCTGAAGGAAACCATCAGCAGCTTTAAGGGCATTCTCAACGGTGACTATGATGATATGCCTGAGCAGGCGTTCTACATGGTTGGTACCATTGAGGAAGCGGTCGAGAAAGCGAAGGAAATGAAGAGCAAGGCGAAGAAGTAATCTGAGCCTAAAGCGCTTGTTTCCGGATCGATCAGAGAGGCAACAACATGGGTATGACCGTGCATTGTGACGTGGTAAGTGCCGAAACAAAGATCTATTCCGGATTGGTTGAAATGCTGATCGCAGCGGGCTCTGAAGGTGACCTGGGTATTGCCCCGGGCCATACGCCGCTGCTGACCCAGCTTAAGCCGGGTCCTATCCGGATAATCAAGCAGGGCGGAGAGGAAGAGATCCTCTACGTGTCTGGTGGTTATCTGGAAGTTCAGCCGAATCTGGTAACGCTGCTCGCGGACACAGCTGTCCGTGCCAAGGATGTGGACGAAGCAGCGGCGATCGAAGCTCAGCGTGAGGCTGAGAAGGCACTCGCCAACCAAACGGGTGAGTTCGAGTATTCCCGTGCCGCTGCCGAGTTGGCCGAAGCTGTTGCCCAGCTTCGCACCATCCAGCAGCTGCGCAACAAGATGCGTTAAGCATTTCTGTTCGGGACTGCCGATCACCGAAACCGCATCCTGAGTCGCCTGAGAACAGCGAAACGTTGTCAGGCAACCAAGGGTGCGGTTTTTTTGTATTCAGGCATTGAAACTGGCTACCGATCCGGAGCGTGGTAATCGTATGACTCCCCTTCACGTTGTGATTCTGGCCGCCGGCCAGGGTTCAAGAATGAAATCGTCGCTGCCGAAAGTTCTCCACCGGGTGGCTGGCAAGCCCATGCTCCATCACGTTATTGATACCGCCCGCCAATTGGGCGCCTCCGGTATCCATGGCGTCATTGGACATGGTGCGGAGCAGGTTCGGCAAATTACCCCCGCCGAAGATCTCATCTGGGCACTGCAGGAACAGCAACTGGGCACTGGCCACGCGGTTGCTCAGGCCTTGCCGGCTCTGCCGGATGAGGCTCGGGTGTTGATTCTCTATGGCGACGTACCGCTAACCAACGTTGAAACGCTCCAGAACCTGGTCTCTCAAGTAAGTGATCGTTCACTCGCGTTGTTGACCGTGAACCTGGAAACGCCGGATGGTTACGGGCGTATCCTGCGGGATGACAGTGGCAAGGTGCGTGCGATCGTGGAACAGAAGGATGCCACTGACGCCCAGAAACAAATCCGGGAGGTAAATACCGGCATCCTGGCGGTCTCGTCACGCCACTTGAAGGACTGGTTGCCGCAGCTCTCCAATCGTAATGCTCAGGGTGAGTACTACCTGACCGACATCATTGCCATGGCGGCTGATCGCGGTGTGGAAATCGCCGTTGCCCAGCCTGCCAGCGAATACGAAGTCCAGGGCGTTAACAACCGTCTTCAACTTGCCGAACTTGAGCGCTGGGTGCAGCGTCAGGAAGCGGACCGTTTGATGACAGAGGGCGCCACCCTGGCCGACCCCGCCCGTATTGACGTGCGTGGCGAGGTGTCCGTGGGCCAGGACGTGCTGATTGATGTTAACGTAGTGTTTGAAGGCAAGGTGTCCCTGGCGGACGGCGTCAGTATCGGGCCGGGTTGTGTGATACGGGACAGCCAGATTGCGGCTGGTGCAAAAATTGAAGCGCATTCAGTGATCGAGGGTGCGGATGTGGGTGCAGGCGCCAGTATCGGACCGTTTGCACGTCTCCGGCCGGGTACCCGGCTGGCGGCCAGGACCAAGGTGGGCAACTTTGTCGAAACCAAGAAAGCCGATGTTGGCGAGGGCAGCAAGATCAACCACCTCAGTTACGTTGGCGATACCTCACTTGGCCGTAACGTAAATGTGGGTGCAGGAACCATCACCTGTAATTATGATGGGGTGAACAAGTCCAGAACCGTTATTGGTGATGACGTGTTTGTCGGGTCCAACACTTCACTGGTGGCACCGGTCAGCGTTGCCTCTGGGTCCACCATCGGTGCGGGCTCTACCATCACCCGTGATGTAGCGGAGAGTGAGCTGGCGGTCGCACGAGCTCGCCAGCGCAATATCTCCGGCTGGGAACGGCCGACGAAAAAGTGATTTAAACGATTTACAACGGACAGGTGAGAGCGACATGTGTGGCATTGTAGGTGCGGTATCAGAAAGGGATGTTCAGGGAATTCTTCTCGAAGGCCTGCGCCGTCTGGAATATCGGGGCTACGACTCCGCCGGCATGGCCGTCATTGACGGCAAACAAGCCATCAACCGGGCCCGCGAAGTGGGTAAGGTTGCGGCCCTGGCCGATGCCATTACTGGCAACGGGCTTGAGGGAGCCGCCGGCATTGCCCATACCCGCTGGGCGACCCACGGTGAACCGTCCCAGATCAATGCCCACCCGCATATGTCCGGTGACCGCCTGGCCATTGTCCACAACGGCATTATCGAGAACTACCAGGAGCTACGGGAAGAACTGAAAGCCGAGGGGTTTGAGTTCACCTCCCAGACGGACACCGAAGTCGTTGCGCACCTTATCGAAAAGCAGTTCCGCCTCAGCAACAGCCTTTACGAGGCCGTGAGCACCGCCATTGAACGTTTGCGCGGTGCCTTTGCGCTGGCAGTGATTCATGCCGACGAGCCAGACCATATGGTGGTGTGCCGTGAAGGCAGTCCGTTGGTGGTGGGTGTCGGCATAGGCGAAAATTTCATCGCTTCCGACCAGCTCGCGTTACTGCCTGTCACCGACCGTTTCATGTTCCTCGAAGAAGGGGATATCGCCGATATCCGTCGTGATCACATTGAGATTCATGATCGTAACAAGCAGCTGGTGGAACGCGCGGTTAACCGTTTTGAACACAGCCAGGACGCTGCCGAAAAAGGCGAGTATCGCCACTTCATGCTCAAGGAAATCCATGAGCAGCCGAGGGTCATCCGCGCCACAACGGAAGGCCGGGTTACCAACACCCGTGTGCTGGAACAGGCACTGGGTACCCAGGCTGGCAACCTGCTGGAAGACGTTCGCCATGTTCAGATCATCGCCTGTGGCACCAGTTACCATGCCGGCATGGTGGCACGCTACTGGATAGAGGACCTGGCGGGCGTGCCCTGTTCCGTGGAAGTGGCCTCCGAGTTTCGCTACCGCAAGCATGTGATTCAGCCGGACACCCTGTTCCTGTGTATCTCCCAGTCCGGCGAAACCGCCGACACTCTGGCTGCCCTGCGCCAGGCGAAAAAGGCCGGCTTCCGCGCCGCCATGGCCATCTGCAACGTGCCCGGCAGCTCCCTGGTGCGGGAATCCGATCTGGTGATCATGACCCAGGCTGGCCCGGAAATTGGCGTCGCCTCCACCAAGGCGTTTACCACACAGCTTACCGCACTGTTGATCTTCACCCTGGCGCTGGCTCGCCACAACGGTCTGGAAGAGTCGCGGGAAGCAGAAATTGTTGAGGCGATTCGCCTGCTACCCGGCCAGGTGGATCAGGTACTGGCACTGGATGGCGATATCGCCGAGATGTCGAAGTCGTTCATGGACAAGAACCACAGCCTGTTCCTGGGCCGTGGCGCCATGTTCCCGGTGGCTCTGGAAGGTGCACTGAAACTCAAGGAAATTTCCTACATCCATGCCGAAGCGTATCCGGCGGGTGAGCTCAAGCACGGTCCGCTGGCGCTGGTCGACAGTGAGATGCCAGTGGTCACAGTGGCTCCCAACAACGAGCTGTTGGAAAAACTGAAGTCCAACCTGGAAGAAGTTCGCGCCCGCGGTGGCGAGCTGTTTGTATTTGCTGACCAGGCAGCGGACGTGCGGCCACAGGAAGGTATCCACGTAATGCCGCTGCCGTCGGTACATCCGATCACCTCACCGATCGTCTATACCGTGCCGCTGCAGCTCCTCTCGTACCATGTTGCGGTGCTCAAGGGCACCGATGTGGATCAGCCACGGAACCTGGCGAAGAGTGTTACGGTGGAGTAAGCGAGGCCTGACGGGTGCCAGGTGCTGTGGGATAATAATAAAGTTGGTAACATGATAATAGAGTTGGTAACTTTAGAATAAAGTTGGTAACTAGCGGCCTATGTGGCAAAGTCGGGCCATTCTCCTCGGGAGTGATAGGGAATGGCCAACTACAAACTCGACAAGAAAACCCAGAAGTGGATCAAAGAAGAACGCGGTAAAGGCAGCGGCAAGGATTACCATCCATGGCTGACCGTCAGAGACCTATCCTCTAGGGGGCGCTCGCATCGAGTGATGGGCCACCTGACAGGACGAACTCACCATTTCTTCTCTGACACAGAGTTAGCCGCGTTCCTGCTACTTGAATGGAACCATGATGTCACTGACATCCGTGAACAGTTTCCTCTCCGCATAGAAGACACCCTCTCAGTGGCTGAGCAGGCCAATATTCGCCATCCCGAAACAGGCGGATACCACCAGATCATGTCTAGCGATTTTGTGGTTGACCTTTCCACGCCTTCCGGGCCAAAGAGATTCGCCATTCAGGTGAAAACCTCACCCGACCTCATGGATTCGCGCACAGTTGAAAAACTGGAAATTGAGCGCCGGTATTGGAAACGTAAAGGCATCCCCTGGTATCTGATAACGGAGAAGCAGATGCCTCCTACCGTAATGGCAAACCTGAATCTGCTTTACTCGGCCAGAGTCCAAAGTGAGAGCCTGGAGGTCCTATTCCAGAGTTTGCCGATCTATGTCGAGGTGTTGGCAAACAATCCCAATGCCAAGCTATCCGATGTCGGCATGATGGTTGACCATTCCTATTCACTTGAGCCAGGCACATCGCTGGCAAGATTACGGGCGCTGTCAGCTTTAAGGGCACTGACGTTTGATATATCCATTCCCTGGATCAAGCTGGTATCACAAGACCTACAGGTGGTTGAGGACATCACGCTGCTGAGGGCAATTTATGCTGCAAATCAATGACGTCTTTAAGCTGGGACAGGAACGATATCGCATATTGGCATCCGCGGACCAACATTTGCTCTGGATAAATATTGATTCCGATAAAGCATGGCCGGAGTTGGTAAGAACCGCTGAGATCGAACAATGGATACTTGATGAATCACTGCGCCGGGTAGAAGATCCCTATCAGGAGCTTGCCGCACAAGTCGTCGAACAAGGCAGCAAAGCCCAGGTGATTCGGGAGCAGCGATATGAATTGATAGCTCCTCTGCTTGCTGATGAAGAAATTTATTACCGCAGTGGCAGGGGCCGGTTAGTTCAGTCGCGTAGCGAGGAAACTGGCACGCCCAGGAAATCGCTTTATAAATACCTTCGGCAGTACTGGCGGCGCGGAGCAATACCAAACGCGCTGTTGCCGGATTACCGAAAATCCGGGGGAAAAGGGCAGAAAAAAGTCTCTAAGAAGAAACTGGGTCGACCCCGGAAAAGTTCACCGGGTACCGGGATTACCGTGGATGCCTCGATCGAAAAGATGTTTCGTCTGGCGCTTGATCGCTACTTTGTGAACGACAAGGGCCATTCTTTGCCATACGCCCATAGACGATTCATCGACATGTTCGAGGCCGCCAACCCGAATGTGCAGCCCGAAGATTATCCAACAATTACCCAATTAAGATATTTCTATCAACGAGAGTATGAGAACGCCGACCGCATTCGCCTAAGGGCAAACAAAATCGCCTACCAAAAAGATATTCGGCCCTTAATAGGGACTGCCACAGCAGGAGTGGTGGGGCCAGGCTCAAGGTATGAAATTGATGCAACGATTGCCGATGTTTACCTATTATCGGACGACCGGCAACGAGTCATTGGTCGTCCTACTCTGTATGTGGTAGTTGATGTTTTTAGCCGCATGGTCGCCGGCTTCTACATCGGTTTGGAAAACCCATCCTATGTGACGGCGATGAGAGCGCTGGCTACGTCGATGTTAGACAAGTCTGAACTCTGTGCCCGTTATGGCGCGGAGATTACTCCGGAGCAGTGGCCAACCGTTGGCGTGCCAGATGCAATTCTCGCGGACCGTGGGGAATTACTGGGGCACCAGATTGAATCTCTGGAAAAAGCATTTGGCGTGCGCATTGAGACCACCCCGCCATACCGGGGAGATGCAAAAGGCATTGTCGAGCGTTATTTCCGAACCCTCCAAGCAGAATTCAAGCCGTTTACGCCCGGTGTGGTAACAGGCACAAAAGTCAGAAAGCAGGGCGGAAAGGACTACAGGCTGGATGCAACTCTAACTCTGGACGATTTCACCCAAATCATGGTCGCCTCGATTCTTCACCGAAATCAATATGCCGTGCTGTCGAAGTACGACCGTGATCCGGATATGCCAAACGACATGGCGTTAACCCCGCTCAATATCTGGAATTGGGGCATAGAAAATCGAACCGGTCGGTTGAAGAACGTATCGGAACATGCCTTGAAGATTGCCTTGTTGCCGCGTCAGAAAGTTCATCTTTCTGACTTTGGGGTCAGTTGTTTTGGTGCTTATTATACGTCCAAGGAGTTGTTGGCCTCGGGCTGGCTCCACCGTAACGGAGACCGCAGAGTCACCGGCCTTCAGGCAGCCTATGATCCTGTAGTGGCTGATCATATTTATCTGTTCCCGGAAAAAGACAGTTCCGAATACTGGGTGTGCTCTTTGACTGATCGTTCGCGCCAGTTTCGCGGCAAGTCCATGTGGGAGTTATGGGCCAGCCAGGAAGAACAGCGAAAAGCCACGAGCGCCGCAAAAGTGGCCGAGACAACCAGTAAACGAGATCTGGAAAATCTGGTCAGCAACACTATCAAAAACGCTGAGCGTTCCCGCCCCGCCATCAACAAACAGCAATCCAAAGCCGAAACGGTCAGAGGGATACGCGATAATCGCAAGCAAGAGCGGGATGCTCAAAGGGCCGAACAGACAAAAGCCCGGCAGCCCGACAATAGCAAACCGAAATCTGATGTAACCTACCTACATGGTAAACCCGACGATGGGGCCTTCCCGGATTTTCTGGATGAGCTGTTTGGAGACGATGAATGACTTTACCTTCAGGCATGGTGACTGCCGTTTACCAGGACACCGGGATACCTTCATATCATGGAAATCCACTGATTGAGGCTTTACCACCAATTCCAGACCGTAAACAGCTTATAGCCGGTCTCAGTGAGACTATGGAGCTCCGACCAACGGAAATATACCTGGACGGTCAGACACGGGTTCATATCATTTCCCAGCTACTGGACGGTTTTTTTCAGCCGCTGGCACGCCATATCGAGCTTGAATCAAAAGTCTCGATCATGCTGCGCCAGGGATATGTGGGTCGAAACATCGCTAATGGCGACCTCTCGGCCCACTTACAGAACGGCTATGAGCGAATCAAGAGTGGAGACTTGAAGGCATTCCGGTTTGATCATGTTGAGTCGACTGCGAAAAGCCTGGCGTTTATCGGATGCTCAGGTTCCGGGAAAACCAGCTCTCTAAACCGTATTCTGGCAACGTATCCCCAGATGATTCACCACCCGGAGCACAACTTCACGCAGATTGTCTTCCTGAAAATCGACTGCCCCCACGATGGTGCGCTCAAGAGCCTATGCCATAACTTTTTCCGGGAGATCGATTCCATCCTTGGGACAGATTATGTCCGGCGCTACGGAGAAAAACGCCACGGCGTAGAAACAATGATTGCGTTGATGTCGCAACTGGCAAACACCTATGCGATTGGCTTACTGGTCATCGATGAAATTCAGCACTTGAATGTTCGTGCCTCAGGGGGGGCGGAGAAAATGCTGAATTTCTTCGTAACGTTGGTAAACGAAATCTCCGTACCGGTGGTAATGGTCGGTACACCAAAGGCTCGACCGGTCTTTGAAACAGACCTGAGGTCCGCACGGCGCGGGGCGGGGTTTGGCTCCATATTATGGGAACCCCTGCGCCGGCCCACAGCTGAAGAAAATGTAGATCGAACCGAATGGGGCGCATTCACGAAAAAGCTCTGGAAGTACCAGTGGCTGACCAGAGCCAGTGACACTATGCCCGATGATTTAAGGGATCTTTGGTTCGACTTGTCTCAGGGCATCATGGATGTCGTCATCAAGTTGTTCGTGTTGTCCCAGATACGGGCGGTTGTAACAGGCACGGAACGAATTACGCCCAATATTATGAAAAAGGTTTATCACGACGAACTGAAGCCGATACACCCGATGATGGAAGCTCTGCGTTCCGGAGACCCGAGCAAGATAGCACAATACTCAGACCTAACGATCCCTGATGTGGATAAGAAGATTTTGGAGCTCAGTACCCTCCTGGAATCAAGCAAAGACCAGATCCGGAAATCCGTTCAGTACAACGGCAACGATCAGGCAATTCGGCTGCACAACCTGCTGGTTGATTTGGGCCATGAATCAGACCTGTTGGAACCGTTAATTCAACGAGCGTTCGAAGAGTACCCTGACCTACAGCTGAAAGACTTGATGCCCATCATTCTTAACTGGTACCCGTCTTTCGAGCAGGCGCCACCGGTTACGGAAAAGCAAAAAATCAAATCGATCAAAGTGAAAGAATGGCACACCCTTGAGTCAGACGATTTGCGCTTTATGCACTCCCAGGCAGCAAACGAGGAGGAAATGCTGGATGCCGCGCGTCAATCGGGTCTGGTTTTTAACAGCGACCAGTGGTTGGGCTCTGGTAACCAGGCATAGCTGCCGTGCTGAACTTCCCGGTTCCGTGCCCTGAAGAACTGATCTATAGCACAGTGGCCAGGGCTGGCATTCGGCAGGGGATTATTAGCCCTAAGGAATTGCTGGATGACGTGTACGGTAACCGCAACGTCATTGCGACGCTGGATTTGCCCAATCAACTATCGAGGATTACTCGGTGGTTGCCCTTTGGTTATAGTGTTGAAGTGACTGTCTACTCCCACACTCTGTTCCCCTTGTATGCCCCATTTATACCGGAAGAACGTCGCAAACGTTGCCTGGCGTGGATGGCTGGAGAATCCCGGGGTGCGGTCCACCTGGCGATGGGTGTCGCCGCATCGCTTGTGAAAGTGCCTGGCCGTGTTCGATATTGTCCCGGGTGCCTCAAAGAGCAACAACGCACCTATGGCGAGTATTTCTGGAAGCGGGAGTGGCAGATAGCCGGAGTGGAATGTTGTGAAAAGCACGGCGAACTCATAAATACGTCCATTACTCGCCCCTTAGTCGATCAGCATCGTTACCATGACGCTTCGCCAGACACATGTCCGCTATTTCCTCAAAAACCTGCTCGTAACGAATCAGAGATGGTCCTGACTCAGGTTAGGCAGCTGTTGGAACAACAACCGGCTATTTCACCGAATTATGAACAGTGGTCTTCTCACTACCACCGATTGGCTCAACAATCTGGTTTTATTCGCGGCCAGGCTCACATTGACCATGCTGCCATTGCCGAATCTATTTCAGGCCACTGGCCTACAAGCTTTTTGCGGCGATACGGTTTGGGGATAGATCAGAACTCAGATTATTGCTGGCTACGAGCGATGTTCAGGAAGCATCGGAAATCCTTCAGCTACCTTCAGCACATTATTGTTCACCATGCGTTGATGCCAGAGTGCTGGTCCATTACCGATGTTATTGAGAGTGTCAGAGAATTGCCCTTTCCTGTGCCTCAAGAATCGTCAGAGTCAACTAGAGAGGCGGACACTGGGGCTGCACACGGTTTAACGCCAGATCAGCACAACTGGATAAAAATGCTGGCAGACCGGCCACCGAAAAAGGCCCGTGCGACGGCCCCGGCGCTTTACGCCCGGTTGTATCGGTACGATCGATTGTGGCTGAGGCAGGTCAATCAAGCTCAACCACGAGCACAAGTTCTTAAAAGAAAACCGAGAGTTGATTGGCGGCAGCGGGACCGGCATTATTTAACCAAGCTTCTGGAAATTCTCAGGTTTTTGCGTGCGGCCCCTCGCGGCCCTCGGCATTCACAAACGTATTTGCTGAAACAACTGGGAAAGCTCTCCACGCTGGAAAAGAAACTCGACCGGTTGCCGCGAACCCGGCGACTGCTGGCACGTTATACCGAAAGCGTTCCCGAATACCAGGTACGGCGGCTGAGAAACGCTTGGTGGGAATTAAAGCAGGAGTTCCAGTTCCCCCCACGTTGGCGTTTAATCCGTCTAGCCGGGCTCAGTGAAACACGGCTTACCGACCAAGCACGGGATTACTTGCATGGCCTCGAAGAGAACCAGGAAGACACCAACGATCAAGGGAATCAAGGACAACAGCCAGGTTAAAGAAATCGGCTCCATGGTTCGTGACCTGCGAACTCCAAACTGGTACATCGAGGTAAAGCTGGACCCTGCCCAAGAAAAGGAGAAGTTTGGCGTATCGCAGCTGGGTCTGATACCGAGGCGACGTGTTTTAAATGTGACAAAGGCCGGAAGCTCCAAAGTTGCCGGTTATGAAAAGGACTTAAAGATAAACGCTACCAGCACCTGGTCGCCTTGCCGGATAGCCGAATGTCCAATAGTGAACATTCGCAGGCAAGGAGATCGGCAGCAATGGTGTTTTAGCTTTAAAGCCGGCGATACCCAGTTTTTTCTGCCACAAATAGAACTGGCCCGGGCTTTTTTTTTCCATTCGGCCTACCTGACCCGCCTGGCAATGAACCCGAATGGACTAGACGAAGAGTTCGACGTTCAGGTAGGTGAGAACCCGAATAGGGCAGAGATCCATATCTTGCCAAGTAGTTCTCTGCCCATGGTAGTGCGAGGTAACCCCAGCCAACGCAGAGTGTTGGCATGGCTTCTGTTGGATAAAGAGGTTCGGAACTCGTTTCAAAGCATCGCCCAATACCAGCTGACAGAGGGCGAAGTAAGTAATGGTCGCCGGTACTGGCCGTTCCGTTTCGATCCCCCGCCGTTGGAAAACGTGAAAATAAAGGTTCGGGGCCAGTACGTCAAAGAGTCCGAGCTTTTCTTCGTGTATGAAATCCACAGCCTTACAAACCTGAGCAGTCAGATCCCGAAAGAGATTGAGTTCTTCGATCCGAAATTCACTGAGCAAAAAGCAGGGAAAAAAGGGAGTTCTACAGAAAGTGGGGGAACGGATGGCCCACCGGAGATTGATGATGACGAGCCGCCAACCACCGATGCAGATGAGTACGTTCTGGAGGTTCAGGAAGTAGAGTTGGAGTTCTCTGAACCTGCTTATACCACCCGCAAGCCTTCGAATGGTCGACGCCGGTCCGGTGCCAGGAAGGGAAAATCAGAGGAAGGCGTTGATGATCCGGCCAATGGCCAAACAGATGTCAGTACCGATGAGCCAACCGTTCGGGGAGAGGTACCGGCCGGTGTTGCTGATGGCATTGATGACCAGAGTGAGGATTCACATCTATTCACGCACAAATTTGAAGCATTTATTGCCATGAGCGACCTATTGGAAATCAAAGGTTGCCAAATTGTGTCTGAAAAAATGATCCCACTACCGGCGGTGAAAGGTCACTCGAAATATCGACTGCCAGATGGCAACCTAAGATACTTGCTTTACCGTGTGTTGAGATATAAAAACCAGAATTACGCTTTGGTGGAAGTTGATACCGTAGACTCTGGAGCTAGACTCTCGACACTGCTTCTGAAACAACCATCTGAAAAATACGATTGGCACTCAAAGCTTTCCACTTTGGGCTGGTCGTTGGTGAAGGCTTCCTTACGCTGGCCTACCAATAAGAAGCTGAAAAAGGTATTCCCTGCTGGGTTCCGCCGAATTCCTCATCAACAAAACATCCAATCAAGCCTGGGCCGAAAAGACACCGCGACATTGAGCCATTGGGTGGGTAGGGTCTATGCTGTGCTTTCTGAATTACATACTACTCAGTTGCCCTAGGTACATTAGCCGAATCCTGACTTAATGTTGGCTCTGTTTCCTATAGATCATTAGGGTTACAAGACACGTAGCAGGTCTGTGGCTCGCCCTGGATTACACCGGAGGGGCTGCCGAGCGAGAATGCGAGGTGTTCAGGAAAGCCATAACTCGCTATTTGAACATTTAAAGGCTGCGTTGATGGATGGATTGTCAAGACAGTTAGGCTGGGATTGCGACATCCTGGCTTAGTGCTCCGCCATAGGCTCGATGGTTACTGCCCCTGTCATATCCCGCCCATTGTTCACCAGCAGAGTGAACTCATCATCAAGGTGGATTCCCTGCTGAAAACATTGCGTATGCCGCAGCCAGCCCTCACTGCACAACCCACTGAAGTAGGGCGGTAGCCCACCCTCTGTGACATACGGCTCTTCTCGCAGAGGAAGGCTCAAAGACAGTGTGGGGAGGCCGTTCCTGACATAGTCCCGATCGTACTGAAAAGACACCATGTTGCCTCTGCGCTCGAGTATGCCGGCGACGCGGTCATGCAGTTTAACGATGGCTTTCATATCACTCCGATAGGCATAAATGTATAGATGCCCGTGGCTGCTGACCTAGTCAGCGTTGGATTTGTCATGTCGGGATGCGATGGCGTACATCACCGCCCAGGTGATGCGGACAACAATCAGTGCAGCGGCAACCACAATCATGGGATGCAAGGTGACGACCTCAAAACAAAGTTGATGAATTCAGTATAACCCGCGTCAGGAATCGAAGGGAGGACCTGGTATTGGGTTCTTTAGTCAGCCTCAATGCGTTCTGCAAGTCCCGTTGGTTCAAGCGTTGTGGGTGACCGGACGGGTTCCACGATGAGGGATGGTAATCTGGAGGAAAGCTGCCAGATCTTGAAGGCGAGGAATGGTTACAAATGCAATATTCGGCTTTAGTTCGTCAATGACTCTTACGATCGTGTTTGCCAGTATATGGTTGACCCCTTGCTGATAGGCCGCGGTTGCTGTCCCTCGAAGCCACTCAATGCCGAGCCTATCAAGCGCCCCGTGGGCAACCTGTTCGGATTCGCCGTCTAGCATAAGCTGATCCGTGAGTCTGTTGGTTCTAAATCTAGCTAAAAGGCATTCACCAAACGGCAAGAGAACATTCAACTCGACAATCTGAATTAATGCGCGCTCGATATCATCCTGATTGGCAAGGTCGCCAAAATCTCCCGCACGCTAAACACACGGTGCTTCGGAGCATTTGCGCTGGATAAACTTCTCTTGTATTTGAGCCATATGGACTCCTTGACTTGGACGCAACGCAAAAGCCCGTCAGCGCTCATTCAAGGCAAAGGTGAAGCTTTCTACTGCCTTTTATTCCACCATTGCTTTTATGAGCGCATCTCTCGCATCCGAGTAGAACTGTATATCGATCTTGGTCGCCATCTCGTCGGACAAGTCGAACAACTGCCGGCGACAAGCAACCGGCATTAACAGGGCCGTTGCTCCCTTCTCGACTGCAATTTCCGCAATAGTCACTGGGTTATGTACAGGTTCTACCGAACCGCCGAGATTGATTTCACCAACAGTAATCAGGCCACCGCGAACACTCTTTTTAAGCAGCGCGGTACTTAAAGCCAGCAATGATGCCATTCCAAGCTTGGCGCCGGATTTGGAAGCGTCGAACGCTCGCAACTGTACGGTGAATTCATGCTGGCGCGGGTCTTTATCGCCTACCAGTTGGGCGGATCGGGCGTACAGGTTCTGCTCTGCGTAGCCAATACTTTCCTTGAAAGCCGGTGGTACCGGTTTATTCAGCACTTTCACACGGGAACCCGGGCCTTCGTTTACCTCGATACGGTAAAGGCCAGGGTGTTCTTCCCCGGTTCCCGGGGAGATAGACCATACCTGACCGGGTTCCAGCGGGTCATCACCAATACTGTTTTCGCTGTGCAGTTCCGGAGTGGACACGAACTTTTCCACGCCGTCTTCACCCATCAAATAGCTGAAATGTGTGTTCCGGAACTCTGCCGCGCCAATACGTTTTTGCTGTTCCTTCACCCGACGGCGGGCTTCCATCGCAATACGTACGGCCCATTCAATATCCTCATCCGGAACCTGGGTCTCACCTGGGTACAGCAGTTTCAGCAAGCCACTGATGGTCTTGTTCACTGCATTGGTGTCTCGACCGGACAGAGCACCGCCGAAAAATACACGGTTCTGAATCACGCTGAGGCGACTTTGGTTACGAAGCTGGCTCCAGCATTCAGATAGAAAGTCACTTACCAGACCGAAGTGGTTAGTTAGCAACTCCTTGCTAACTTTGGGCACATCCCAGCCCGGGAGGAAGGCATGAATACGATCCATGAAGGCAGTATCATCCTGCATCTCCGGTGGCATGGGGCCAAACAAATGGCCAACACGCTGTTGGTGCTCCACATCAACATCGAAGTTACCCACCAGCACAATACTACCGTCTGCACGAATGTTTTCTTTGCCACGGCTGAACTCTCCGGACTCCATATAGCCCTTCATGATGTTCACGCCATCTTTCTGATCAAAGGAAATACCGGAGACTTCATCGAAGCAGACAACATCGTACTGACAGACCAAACCACGCTGGCCGTTCGAGTTGTTCACAAACATCTTGGCCACAGTCGCTTTGCCGCCTGAAATCAGGTGGGCGTACGGAGAAACCTGCTGAAACAGGTGGCTTTTACCGGTACCACGGGGGCCAAGCTCTACCAGGTTATAGTTGCGTTCAACGAACGGCACCATGCGCAACAGCATAGCGTCTACCTGGCGCTCAGACAGGCCTTCAATTTCGATACCCGTTGAGCGCAGCAGAAAAGCCTTCCATTCATCCGTAGTAAAAGTCTTACGGGCATCGGCCAAGGTATCCAGCACATCCCGCTTGGAAAGCTGGATCTCCCGCAACGACTCCACTCCGAAAGGACGGCCATTGCTTTCCTGGGCAATGGCCGCGTCGTAGTTCAGAGTGATCTCGGAGTAGAAGCCCCCGGTGAGCATACGTTCATGCTCATTTACCAGCTCCGGCGAAATACGAACGTCGGTCAGGCGAAGGCTGGGTAATGTTGCGATGTAACTATCGGTCTTCGCATCCAAGCGAGCGGTAATCAGGTCAATGATTTTAACCTCACCGTTCTCCCTGGCCCGGGCCTTGAACAACTCCTCTTCGCCCGCCTTTACGGTGCGGGATTTGAGTTGCCGCTGAACAATCTCCAACCCTTCATCAATCTCTTCCTGGTCGGTACTCGCGCAGTAGCGCCCCAACAGAAACTCCACCACGTAGGTAGGTACCGGAAACTGGCGGCTGAAAGTACGCACTAAGTCTTTACGCACCAAATAGCCATCAAGCGCGGCTACCGCTTTGTTATCAATCTCATCCAATACCATCACACATCTCCCCCACCAATCCTTGTATCGGTCTGGGCTACCAGGGCCCCGTTATCATCCAGTAACACGACCACGGCGCTCTGGCCTTCCATGTCTTCGTCTTCCACCACTACCGATGCACTGCCGCTTTCCTTCAAAGGCTTGGTGCTGAGCACTAGGCTGCTGGACGCTTCCCCGGCGCGGGTACGAATATCCAGCTTCAGGCCTTTGAACTGGCCTTCCACCGCTACCGTGCAGCGAAGCCCCTTCCAGACCACATCAGTGAACTCAATCGCAGCCTGAGCGCCCGCACCGCCAGTTACAACCAGCTGCAAGGTCAGGCACTCCTGCAGGCTCAAGCCGCCGTGAGCGTACTCCTCCCCATGTTTGTAGCAGCTGACACCATCGGCCAACGCGAAATAGTGGCTCGGGTTCCAATACCAGGGAAACACCCGCTCCTGAGTTTCCGCACCCGGCTTGAGAGCAGCGCAGCGGCCCCACTTACTGTCAGCAAGTACACTTGGCAACTGGGTTTTCGGCAAGTTTCCGGGCAACAACAGCCAACCGTGGTCTGTAACCACCCGAACCCGCTTCCAGCCGGCAGCCAGCAACTCGGTAATCCGGGTCTGAACCTCGTGAAGCAGGTTGTCCAGGTGTTTGGCCAATTTCCAGCCCCGGTCGTGGCCTTCATGGTCGATATCGCCGAACTCGCACCAGGCAAAGCCCTGGCCATCACCGTTGTCCGTGCGGTCCAGCACACGCCAGCCGGCCTCTTTCAACAGTTTCTTGTGATGATAGCCACCCTTCAGAGATTGGCCGGTATCGGCCACGGCGGGTTCGAAGTCAGCGCTGGCATCGTCGCCTTTGATCTTATCCCGCACCGGAGACACTGCCACTTTACCCGTGGCTGTCACACTTGGCAGGGCGGTCCAGACCGGGGTTTCGGAAATCTCCAGGCCTGCGGCCTCCAGTCGATCAACCAGGCGTTTACCGGTATCGAAACGCAAACCATCTACAAACAGCACGCAGTCGCCCTGCTCAGCCGGGAAAGGTGGTGCAGTGTCGTAAGAACCGCCTGGGTATGTGGATCCATCCACATGTTGCTGAAGATAACGGGCAGAGTCTTCCATCCAGGGCAGGTAAACAGACCGAATGGCTGCGGTCACTGCGTTCAGGTCATCGTTGCTGGTTACTTCAGCCAGCGCGCGCATCACGCTGTCATCTACCTTCCAGCCAGTGCTGGCATAGCCATTGGCAAGATCGGTAACCGTGCCAGCCGCAAGAGCGGTTTTTGCGTGTTCAGCCATGGTCGCCAGGTGCTGCAACGCCAACGCCAGGGATGCCTCGCCCAACTCAGCCCATACCAGTGAGCGGCGGCCACCGTGGGCTTGCTCCAGGTCTTTAAGCTGCGCTATGGCCTTGTGGGCCGGCATAGTGCTCAGCGCTAGCAGATCCCGGCGCAAATGTTCTTCCTGGCTTTGGTTCCACTGTGGCCAGCCACCGGCCACAGATTCATCCGCGAACAGGTCGAAAGACGGTGGCTGACACTTTCGGATCTGGTCCGGAATGTGTGGATAACGGTTAGGCGCTTCGCAAAACCGCTCCCACACCGCCTGCCAGGGGCCTTCGTGATTGGCCAATTTGTTAGATCCGGCCAGAATACCGTCCTGCTGCGGATTGAATGCCAGCTGAGACTGACACACCGAAACAAAGGCCTGCCATTCGTTCTCGCCTTGGGCAGTCTGAAACGACTCTCCCTGATCGAGCCACAACAACAGATCTCGGGTGGGATCGCCGCCGGTCAGCAGGGTATTGAAGTAGTCTCTATCCAGCCGTTTGCCCTTGAGCAGCTCTACCTCTTCATCCAGCAAACGGTAAATCGCCAACTGCATGGCGTGGCGGCTTTCGCTGTCTTGAGCAACATCCAAACCGAGGCCACCCTGGTCGGATTTCATGTAGGCAAGAATGGTCCAGTCCTTGGCATTGACCTGAGACCAGATCACACCCCGGTACTGCAATTCAGCCAAAGGCTTCAGCTCATCCGGGCAGCTCTCCACAGCTCGCAAATCCTGGCGGCTCACACCAGGGAGGTAAAGAATCGGTGCCTTACCTCCCGGCAATTCAACATCGTCAGCGAAACCTGCAATGGCATACCGAAGCCAAATTGCCGGACCGGTGCGTTTCTCCGGGGAGTAATCACCTAGCACCATCAGCTCTGGCAGTTCGGCCTGCATCACTGGAACCACCGCTTCCCATTGGCGGTCTCGGTCTGGCCATAGAATGCACGCAGGGGCTACCTGAATGTCCGGGTTGTAGATGCCGGCATCACGAATGGCTGCAAGCAGGTGATCCAAAACTCTCATACAGTACTGCTCCGGTCTTGCTCGGGCCTTAACACGCTCCTAGCTCCCACTTGTCTGTAAGTAGCCCCAAAAGCTCATTTTGTCTGTTTGATACGACCTCGGGCGTCCATTCTTTCTCATTGAGTACCTGTGTCGTTAACGTGTAAGAGCTGACACCTGACCGGCCCCTGAAATAGGCATCTTTTTTTCGGTCAAAGTCATAATTCTGAGCCTGAGAATTGCGCCGCTTGTTCAGGGGAACCAGGTTTGCCAGGCGGTGAACCCAGGCATCCCTTGCCTGCGCATCTGGCCAATCTTTTTCCCATTGGCTTTCTACATCTACCGTTTGTGGCAGTACATGCTCAATCGTTAACAGACTTGCATCGTAGGTTGCTGCACCATCCGACAAAAACGAGTCCAAACGGAGAATCAGATAATTCCTCCTTCGAGCTGTAAGAGTGTAGATATCCCCATCCAGAACTTTCCTCATTTCCTGCTTTTCGCCCTCGGTCAGTAAGACCGCCTGGACAGGGTTATCCGCGTTGTGATCCCCCATCAATTCTGCGATCACAATTGAATACCGCTCAATCCGTTCATTCACATTCTTTGCGGTCAGATGCAGACAGGCAGCAAGCCGTTCAAGCTTCTCCATAAACCACAGAACGTAATCGGGTCTGTTCTTTTGTTGGGACAAGAAGAGCATGGCTGCTGGCACCCAGTCAGAGTTGTCGATTCGGTCCAGCCAGCGCAGGTAGGTATTAATCTTTTGAGCATCCACCTCTGCCTGGTAGCTTGCGGAACGCAGAATCGACAAGGCTTCAGCGTAGGGTTCCAGCACTTCATCGACCAAAGCTTTAGGTGACGGTACGTTAGACAGAACATGTTGCCGGAACTCTTCCAGCAGGGCTTTCTTGGCTTTTTCGCGGGCGTAAACCATTCGAACGTAGGCGAACAAGTCATTGAAGCCCGCACGACCAAGCTCAACTTCCATGTCTTCCCATTTCTCGTTGTAGAGCTCCTGCTCCTCTGATGATTCAATCGCGCCAATAATGTCAGCCTTAATGATATCTGTAGGCTGCAAATCAAGGCCGCGGCTATTCATGACGGAGAAAACGCGAAATGCTGACTGCTGGCTGGGAGTTGAGACTGCCACCAGAAAACAACGCTGCAGCAAGAAACCGACAAAACCTTCAAGTGAAGACAAATCGCCATTAAAGGATCGATCGATCCGGCTCAATAATAACCGGGCGTTGGCCTGAATGTTTTTCCGGGATTCGTTCTGAAGAGACTCGGCATTGAGGTCCAGCAGCTCGTCGAACCGAAGCGTTTGCACGTACTTGGCAAAAAATTCTTTATCCCGCTCACGAAGCGTAAGGCGAGGTTTTGCGGCTAACTGCTCAAATTTGTTCCCTGCCTCGACAATGTAGTTTTTCAGCAAGGCTCTATCGTCAGGGGCGGAGCGTGCCGCCAATGCGGCAAGCAGTATAGTGAGGGTTGTCAGCCGCTGTTGGCCATCAATTACCTCGGCGGCCGGCTTTCCTTCCTCCTTGATCAGTACGATGCTACCGAGAAAGTAACCTTCATCCAGTTCAGAGCGGTAGAAATCATATAGGTCATCGAACAGCTCCGATGTCTGATCTACCGTCCAGGCATAAGGCCGCTGGTAAGAAGGGATCACATACTCGAACTCAGAGCTAAATATCTTTGCCAGCGGATACTCCGCGCCACTTATTTTCTTTGCCATACAGCCCCCTTAAAAGTGATATTTTTCCCGCCGACGTCGGAAAGCTTCTTCGGTGCCCTCCATGATATCCAGTACAGCGGCTGTAACAGCAGCTTGGTCAAGCCCACCTTCTGCACGGCGCACGCCCTTTCCGTCCTTCGCTTCGAGCGCATAGACCAACTCGGTATCACCGTTCACCGGCAGGTTAGCGTTGTGGGTTGCCAATATGATCTGGCGATTGGTTTTTACCTTGCGAAGCATCGGTATCAGCTCCTTGAACACAAAGTTTGAGTCCAGTTCATCTTCGGGCTGATCTATCACCAGGGGGCCGCCATCCTGAGCTAGTAACAAGGCGAGCGCCGCCGTATTCCTTTGACCGTCGGAAAGAGAGCCTGCAGAGATGCTCCCAGCGACTGTGCCATCGGGCCGAAATAACGTTAAATCAACAACGTCCTTTACACGGGATAAGCGAAGCAGGTCCCAACTTTCTATGTTTTCCACAATGTGCTGTTTGAGGTTGTCGGCCTGATTCTGGAAAAGTTGCTGAGCGCGCGCTCCGCCATTGTCGCGGTAGAGATCTCTCAACAGATCCCAGGGGGACGTGCGATTACAGTCTGGTATCTGACTGAATTGCTCTATCAATGCCTGCCCTATTTCGCCCCATGAGCGGGCCAGAGCGGTCCGACCGTCTTTAGGGCCAAAGTGATTCCAAAGCTCGAAGAAGCTTGCCTGGTCAAACTGGTATTGCACCGTCACTTCTATGAATTTGCGCCTCTCCTCTGTCAGAACGGCTAGATCATTAGCGCGATTCGCGGCTTCAACCCGTTTTTGGAGTTGTTCCTGCCAAATTTGATGTAGCCCCTGGACCTGCGCCTCGGGGTCGCCAGCCTCGTCCTTCAGTGTCTTGATTTCAGCCTGGAGTTCCGTAATCTCTCGCTGCTTCTTGGTCCTCGCTTCATCAACTTCTTTTAGGTGCCCTACATCATCCGGAGTCAGGCCTTTATCAGTGCATGCTTGGCTAAACTTGGTGTCTGCCTGATCAAGATCCTGCTGGATCGCGGTCCAATTGGGGTCATCAGTTTTCAACGACTCAATATTCTGCTGGTATTGTTCAACAGCCTGGCGAATATCCTTTGCAAGGTCCTCTTTGGCTCGTTTGACTTTCTCGTCTAGCTGCTCGAGCCAAGGTCCATGGGGCGCCCCTTCAACCTGGAACGAAGCATGGGAATTCGCTACAACGTCCGCGAGGTCGGCAACATCAGTGAACTGCCTCCCTTGTTCCCCGTCGATCGAGTCAAGATAACGGCTTTCCGCCTTTAGTTTTTGGTGCCTGATTGCATCTGCCTGAATCTCACTTCGCGCTTTCCACTGACGATCAAGCTCCTGATACTCCTGCTGGGATCTTTTGAGATCTTTCTCTAAAGCCTTAGCTCGCCGAAGGTTGGACAATGATGCCTGTATTTTAAGCTTCAGCTTACGTTCCTGATCATCCAGATCAGACAGCTCGTTTTCAGCGAACCCGTCAACGAGTTCCAGCAGTCGCTGTGCCTGGGGTATCTGCCCGTCATTCTCTGTTTTTGATTCGGTAAGACGGTTGAGCTGCTGTTGGCTGAAGAAGCGGATCGGCAAGCTCTGGAAGAACGTCTCAGGATCATGCATATCATCACGTTGGACAGCAGGATTCCCGTTTTGCCATACAATACGGTCTTCCACCCCATCAGCGCTGACCCAGCACACTTCAAGCTCTGCTCTTGGTTGATTCAGGGTTTCCCGAACCCGTTTGATTCGGCTTCTCGTTTCCGCATCAATGTCTTCCGACATATCCTTGCCAAAAATAATACGAAGATATTCAAGCAAGGTGGATTTGCCGCTGCCGCGACCACCAATGACACAGTTCATGTTTGGTGAGACGTGAATCTCTTGATCGCCTAGGAAAGCTACGTTCTTAATTGAGAGAGACTGAATTACTGCCTGGCGAACACGACTGGCAGGATGTACATCTGTCGCCACGTTTTCCGGCAAGACAATCCGAGACTGGTGATCAAGAAAAGCCTGCCGAAGCGATTCTATAGAAGGGGCTGACATTTTTACCCAAGAATATCGATAACCAATACTGTTGGGAGTTGGTACGCCATCATGGTCACAGTCAATGAGCTTCTTGTTGTCCGAAGACATTAATGTTGCTATCGGGCGGACACGTCTCCACCCCGGCTGACAATCGCTCCCTGACTTGAGCAAACTTTGATATCCTGCTGACATCAGGTGAACAGGCCTTGGAACTTCAATCGCCAGCAACTCAGGATTGGTAAACTGATCCTGCTGCAACCAGTCTGAAATAGATTCGTTATCAAAAATTCCATCATTGCTCATCGCGTGAGGCATTATCACGATGCCTCCATGCTTTTCTTGAACGATGCGCAATATGTCTTTGAGGTTTTTGTCGGATTTTGCCAGTTGACCGTCTGCTCCAACTCTTGGGTACGCAATTCCACACTCTGTGAGGATGGCGTCCAGTTGGGCTAATTCAGTCATGGGCTCAAATAAACAGAGTATGTGAACCCCGCGCCCAACTCCGGCGGCCTCAAACTCAAATCCAGGAAATAGGAAGACGCTATGCCCACGCTCGCGCTTAAGTACCTCAAAGGCGCGCTGCAAGTGGGGAATAAACTCTTTACTAAGAAAGTTGTGATCAGTTATCCCAACTATTTCCAGTCCGGCCTGATAGCAGGCCTCCGCGAATGCTGTTGCTGCGGAAGCTTCCTGACCGGCTTCTAGGCGATCCCCTTGCCAATGGCGAGCATCTGCTGGTGTCTGCATCTGAAGATCACACTTCAGCCATCGCATTCCTTTGTATTGGGCGCTCATTCTGACTCCCCTTGCGCAGACTTTTTCTCAGCTAACGTTAGATGGTGATCATTAATTCGCTCACCATTGAACGTCTGATACCAGGGCGCTGACTCTATGTCCTTGCCACGGTCTTTGGTCCATTTGATGTTGGGTTTGTCGCGCAGGATGCCGGCGCCTTTCTTTTTGACATCCGCGACGGTCATGAACGGGCGAATGTTTAGGCGCACGCCGTCGTTGAGGTCTGGCTCCCAGCCAATGGGTTGTTGTTCCATGGGCTTCCAGCGCACGAAGATGTCGTAGGGCGCTTCGCCTTCGAGGATCTGTTCCAGTTTTTTCTTCAACGCTTCTGCAACGGCAAGTCGTTCTTCGGCACCGTCAATGCCGTTGCTCATGTCCTGCTTCTGGCGACCGATCCAGTCGCCGAGATAGGTGTAGATCAGGGTTTCCAGGTTCTTGCGGTCGAGCTTGTGGTAGTTGACCAGAGCCGAAAAACCATCCGGCAGGCCGTCCCAGATGTGCCAGATGAAGGGGCGATGCTGGAACAGTTTGCAGTGCTGGGCGAAGAACTTGTCCCGCAGCCAGGATTCTAGGGTTTTACCGGCATGGTCGGCATTGCTCAGAAGTTCTGCCAGTACATCGTTGGACCAGGCCTCTCCGTACGCTGCGGCCAGCAGGTTCAACAGCCGGTCGGCTGCTGAGGCTTCACCGCGTACCGGAGGAATACAGACAATGCCGTCTTCATCGGCGAAGGACAGTAATGATTCGCTGCGTCTCACCCACTCACGCTGCTCATCGGCGAGCTCCATGTCGGTATCCACTTCGGCGGGCCAGCGGTAGCCGAGCAGGCGGGCAACGGCAACTTGGAGTACTATGTTGTCCGTCCGAAGTGGGCCTACGACTGCCCACTTTTGTTCTTCGTCCCACACTACAGAGCCGCAGGGATGGCTATGGAAGATCCATTGGGTGGGATCGTCGGTGTAAGGTTTGGGTAAGCCGTTGGGATATTTTTCCTCGGCAACCTTACTCCAGTACGCAATATCGAACGGCACTTTAACTAAGGTGGCGTTTGTAACTTTCAGGCTTTGATCAATTTGCCGAACAACCTCGTTGTATTCTTTTGAGGAGCAAAAGGACCAGACTGCTGAGAGATGCGACGGATTCTTCGGTATTATTGTGGCCAGATTGGTGTCGAAATGATGCCCAAGATACAAGCTAGCCGGGAGCGAATTCATCTGAGATATGCCTATCCCAGCCTTTCCCCATGCGTCTTCACCTCTACGATCTACATTATGAAGTGTGGCTACGTTTTCCCGACCGAAGCGATATAATTGTCCAGCGCCATTCTCCCATAGCAGTATCCCGGATCGACCGCCAAAGACATTCTTCTGGTTAACTGTTGATTGCTCAGGCGCCCAGCTATCACCGAACTCGGCTACCTCCCAGCAATAAAGACGAAACCTGGGGTTGTCTCCTGTTGATAATCCCTGGTGGTTCGTAGCAAATTCACTTAAGAGATTCCCCGTTAGCTCCTGAAACGCGATCGATGAGCCAGGATTCTCAAGCTGTTTCATCTGCTTCATGCTTTTTGCATCCGTTGTCCGCAATTGGGCGGCTTTCTCAGCCGCCGTTCGCGGTTCGGATACATCCACACCTCGTATTAGATTGGCATGTTCCTTATCACCGAATAGCCCTCCGGATTCCCGTGAAGCATTCCCACGACTGAGGTTTATCAAAATAGCCTTAACCACTTCGCCACTGATAGTCTCAAAGGCGCTAGGTCCAAGCCGTGCAATCAAATGCCAAACATCGCTCTTGAGAAGTTTCTCGCGGAATTTCTTGTAACTGGTGAGGAACAGCCAATTCTGCGGCAGCACAATGCTGGATGTACCACCCTCGACACATAGCTCCAGGCAGCGATCGAGGAAAACGGTAGCCAGGTCATTCTTGGCTTCCGGATAGTGCCGTTCACAGAAGTCTCGCAACCGGTCGCTTTGCTTGCCTCGGGCCAGGTACGGCACGTTGGTAATGACCCATTGATATTGATCAGCCAGAAGGGTGGCCGCCTTCGCCAGCCCCTGAGCCACCACAGCGGCCTCGTGTTGAGCTTCGCCCTGCTCCCCTTGTTGTTCGTTTTTCAGGGCCTGGCTAAGGGTTGTGGAAAGCTCCTCCCACTTTACCAATTTGGCGGCATCGGCTTTTGCCGGGTTAAGCAGGCTGCCGAGTACCGGTGCATCCCGGAAGGTGTCGTGCATCCAGTCCAGTGCAATGGTGAGATTGTGCTTGCCTAGGCCGAGTTGCTTCCACTCTTCCTTGGCGACGCTGACGGACAGGCCGGTACAGGCCAGGTGGAGCTCCGGCAGTGGCCGGTAGCCCTCGGCGCCGGGGTATTTCCAGGCGGCCAAGGCCAATGCGAAGGCAGCCAGCTCCACACAACGCTGGTCCAGCTCCAGGCCATGAATGTTCTCTCGCAGCACCGAATCCACCGCGTCCCGAGCGGACAAACCATCGCGCTCCATGCGCATGGGCACCAGCATCAGGAAGGCAGCCACCAGGAAGTGGCCGGAGCCGCAGCAAGGGTCCAGGGTTTTCAGGTCGGCCAGTTGTTCCGGCCAGGCATCGAAGGTTCCGGCTGCGGGTATCCAGGCTCCATCATCCTGTTTCACAAACCGCAGGTATTCCAGCGGCACACCGGGGATGGCGGCTTTTTGGCGAAGCTCCTCTTCGCTTTCGGCGTTCCTCAGGTCATCTTCACTCAGATTCCGGCCCGTCCACCACGCACCCAATGAATTGTCGAGCAGGAAGCTCACCATGTAGGGCTCGGTGAAGAGCTGGGTGACGGCGGGGAGCTCCCGGGCGCCAATCTTAACCTCGGACTGGTTGACCTGCTCCTTCTTCCTGGCCTGCCAGAACTGGTAAACCCAGCCCAGGCTGTCGGAGGCGGTGAACACCTCCAGCGCTAGGCCCGCGACCTGGCGCTCTAGAGCTTGCTGGTGTTCCGGTGGCAGGGTGAGCTGGAAAACCGGGGAGTCCAGCCGGAATATCTGCGGCAGCATACGGGCCGCATAGCGGGCAGCCAGTTCCCAGCCATTGGTGGCGCCTTCATCGACAGCCAGGTCTTCACACTCTTCGAGGGTGATGGCCACCGGTTCGTCCGGATCCGGATACATCAGCAGGTCGTTTTCCGCCAGGAAGCGAGCAAAGAGCATACGGTGCCAGTGCTCGTAGGCGACTTCTTCTGCCAGGCGATCCATGCTCTGAATCTTGCCGCCGTTCAGGGAATCACCCAGCTGCCGCCCGTGGGCACGCAAGCGGCGGCGAAGTTCCCGCTCAGTCTCGCTCAGGTGCGCGGCCGGTGTGGGATCTGCCACGCTCAGCTGGTCCAGCGCGGCGCGGGCACCGGTTTCCGCGGTGTCACGAGCGTTTTTAACGGCGCGTTCCAGTTGGTTTCTGAGGGCTTTGTCCAGCGGCTGCATACTTCTTCCATCCATTTATTCTTTAATGCTCGCTGAATTACAGAGTCAGCAATAAACCGAGCATTTAGAAGTTCTAATGCTGTTTTTCATGCTCAGATGCTCATCACGTTGCCCTGCCTCGACATTGGCGAGGGCTCGCGCGATGACGATCGCGCTATTTATTTAACGGAAATCGGACCTTTGCCTAAGGCCGTTTTGAGCTGATCTTTCACTTCTTCCGCCCACGCATCAATGTCCGCCTCGGTTTTGAGTGTGCGGCGCGGTACCGATACAAACTGGATCTCGGGCTCGCACAGCTCGGCAGCAGCTACTGCTACGTTGTCAAAACGGCTGGGTAGCGCGGCAACTCTGTCTGCGAACATGGCTAGTGAGCATTGGTCCAGGGTGTTCAGTACTTCATCTGTAGACTGCACGGCCACTTTCGGCTGATCAGACAGGGTCAGCTTCTGCTCAGCCAGCAATTGATTACGCTGTTCCGGCTCCAACTGCTTCCAGTTTCCGTCTGCCTCTAGGCGTTCCATGCCCTGTTCATGCCGGGCCTGGTAGTCCTGGTTCAGGGTGTTTAACGCTTCTCGCAGGCTTTGGGTCAGACTGGTGATCAACGGGTTGATCTGGTCCGGCTCTTCCAGCAGTTGGCGTTGCTGTTCGATGGTGTCTACCTGAGCGCGGTACACCTCGGAATCAGGCAAACCAGATGCGTGGTTTACTAGGCGCTTGAGAACCATCCAGCTGGGCCAGCGTTGCTGGATTTGGTCTGCCAACTTCTCCCAGTGCTCAATGCTTTCAACGAGTTCTTCCCGGCGATTATAAAGGGCCAGCAGTTGCTCGTTACCAGTGGTCAGGCGGATATCGTCAAGGAAGCGGGTATCAGGACGTTCCGGTTTGGGTGCTTCGCCACCGGCTTTATCTGCCAGGTCACTGACCTTCTGCAGGAACGATGGTACGTGAGCCAGTTCTTCGCCCTGCTTGGCCGATACGCCAACTTTCTGGAGCACTTTGCGAATCTGGATACGCTGCGGTGTGGTCACATTGGCTGACTCCACTTTGAACATGGTTTTGCCAATGCTCTTGCGCTCCAGTGCGGAAGGCTCGATGGGCTGCCCACGGTCGTCCTGGGCCCGGATGATACCGGCCACCAGCAGTACCTGAAGGCCGCCATCCACCGCATCGCGAGACCAGCCGAAATCTTTCCCTTCAAAGTGTGTCCGGATATCCGCACCTTTCTTGCCACCGGCAATAAAGCCCAGAATGGCTTTACAGACCGGATTCTTGCCGGGCTCACCGTCGTCGCCTACGGCTTTGAGAGCATCCGGTGCGCCCTTCTGGGCCTTTTCATAGGCTTTTTGCCAGCCGCTGTGGTCAGCGATGTGGAAGTTGGGGTATAGGCGTTGCAGCGAGTTGTTTGCCGCTTCCAACACCATGTCCTGCAAGTTGCTTCCCAGAATTTCGTTGCCACCACCCTGGAATACCCGGGAGCCGGAAAAGGCTTCGCTGAGCAACTCCCGGATTTTGCCCTCCGCGGTCTGCTTGGTGGTTTCCATCGCAGCTTTAGCTTCAGTGCCTTCAGGTGTATTGGGGGAGCCGCGCTTGTCCAGCGTGGCACTGGCCGCTTTGTAGTCGATCAGGTGATGTCGAAGGTCGTCCGCTGAACGCTTGGGGATAAATACGAAGATGGTTGGCGACTGGTTACCGGCTTGCCGGGCATCGGCCCGTACAGAGTTTTCATCACTGCTCCAGCCATCACGCACCCAAACGTAAATGCGCTCACTGGCATCCGCCGGCAGCTGGGCATCGAACACCGGGTAAATATCCCGGGTGACCTTCGCTTCACCTTGTACCAAGGATAGCTTGCGGGCCACGTCACCGAACATGCGGCGGATTCGGTCATCCCGTTCGGCGTGAATGCGATGCGCTTCATTGGAGAGCGCGGAGCGCTGGCTAAGGAATTCGTCGGTCCAGGCGGCACTTTCTTCGGTCTGGATGCGGTATTCCTCACCGACTTTCATTAACAGTTCACAGGTGTCGAGCAAGCCTGGCAGTTTGCTGCGCAGACTGCTGCTGCCAGCGGATAGATCTTCTACCAGCAGGTCTGCGAGTGAATCGATGTTTGCGCGAATACCGATTTCATTGTTCTGACCGCCCAACTTGTTGATCAGAAAAACTAGGCCACAGGCACGGGCCATCAGGCGCTGGTCTTCCGTGCCCTTTATCCAGCTCATGGTTTTTTCATGAACCTTCCGAGGCAGAATGCGGGACTGAAGCAATTTATCGGCAGAATCGAAGTAGAGGTAATCCGCCGGAACGACATGGCCGAGTGTATCATCCAGATTTGTCTGGATAACTTTATGAATCATGCTGAGCTGGTTACGCAGCTGGCTGTCGGTGCCGGTCTGGTCCAGAATCCTCAGTGTGTTTTCCCAGAACCGACGGCGCACCGGCAGAATCGGGTAGTCCTGAGGGAAATAGGGTAGATCGTCCTGCCTGTGGCCGATGGTAGTACCGGCCAGATGCCGGGAGATTTCCCCGAGGTTGGTTTGCAGGACTTGTTCTACGGGAGCCTTGGCTTCTGGCTTTTTGGCCAGAATTACCTGCCGTATAACGGCATCCACATCGGCGTCGGACAGTTCAACGCGGATGGTGAAACGCCCTTCGAGTTTTTTAAGGTTACTGGTGCCGGTAACGGCAGTTTGCCCGGTGCCAATGAAGAGCAGTTTGCCACCAAAGCTTTTACTGCAGGCCTCGACTGCTTCCTGCACGGCAATGGAGCGCTGACTGTCTTCACCGATGAACTGCTGCACCTCGTCCAGAACGATCAAAGTGAGCGGAAATTTGCCCTCTTCAGTCAATGCTTGTCGAATGGCTTTCAGCATATCGTCGCTGGAAATATCTTGGACGAACGGATAGAGGTTATTCAGGGTTTCCACGCAGGATGCGGGCGAAGAAAATAGCCCGGGTTTGGCCTGAACCAGTGCTTCGTGCAGCCCTTCAGCCACGTAAAAATTATCAAGCTCTTCTTGCCAGTCGTAGCCGTTGGACTCAACACTCTGGCGCACTTGGTCGTAGATACCTTCGTGCTTCAACCACATAACGAAGCGGGCCACCGGGTATTGCTCTGGCAGCCGCACCGACTTGAACAGAATTCGCAGCAGTGCCAAGCGTACACTCCCGCTGGCCCCGGAACCGAGGGTTCCGGATGCGGCATGCAAACCGCCGTGGCGTTTGGCCTGTACGCTCAATTCTTTGAGGGGTTCACTAACGCCCTGAGGGAGTCTGGCAATGCCGCGAGCAGAAGCTCCGTCTTCAAACGGCGTATCTACCCACAGCGCCCGTAGCATTTTGACGAGATGAGATTTACCAGAGCCGTAAAACCCACTTACCCACACGGCCGGCTGCTGTGCCTGGTCCACGTTCTTCAGGTAGGTTTCCAAAATGTGGGACATGCCTTTTTCGTACTGACCGTCACAAACGAAGGTTTCTAGCTCGTAACGGAGGACTGCCAGAGCATGGCTGGTGGTTTCATCGTTAACATTGGCCACCCCTTCGTTGGCCAACTTTTGGGTGGTCGGATCTTTCTGATAAATCTCACGATTCTTCATGAACAACCTCTTCCTTAATCCTTGTCTGCGGTTATCGGTACTGCGAGATAGTTCCACCCGTCGTAACCGTCCAATAACCGGTAATTGTTGTTTTCATAGCTGCCAGGAAACAGAACCAGCAACCGCCCCTCAACCAGAGGAGCCAACCTATCCACAACGTCTTTGACCTTGAGAAATCCGAATAGCGAACTAACACCCTGAACAGCCACTACCGTGTTGTCGTTGGCATTTTCTTCTTTCAGAACCCGCTCGAACTCACTCACGATATAGTCCAGATACTTAGGCAACACCGTGGCTAGAAGATGCGGCTTCTGGAAATAGCTTTTGGCGTAACGCTGGGTAGCCAGCCAACCTGCGAAAGTATGGGTCAAATCAAACAGAACCCACTCATGGCCCGCCTGTCGGGTTACAATTTCAAACTCGTCTACCCGAGCTCTGAGCCATCGCTCTTCGTTTTCGTTGTAAACACAGAAAACCACGCGCTGAGCAGCTGCCGCATCATCCCTCCATGGAATCGCAATGTGTCGCCCGTACGACAGGATCAGACGCTTAACCCTGCTCACGCAACCACTCCTGTTCCTGCTGATTGATGAGATTGGGGAACAGAACTTCGATAACATCCCCAACCCGTTTGTAGGTTATCCAGCCTCTGCGTGAGGCCTGCTCGGCCAGTTCGATGGTCTTTTCCCGGGAGCAGTCCAGCAGCTTGGTGTATTCCGTACTGAACAGGCCTTGCCCGCGCGCACCGGCCAGGTAACCCAGCAACAGCGCGTAGGCCGCGCTACCTGCCGTGGGTGCCGCTTGGTTGCGCACTTTTTTGTTTCGTCCGGTGAGATGCCGGGATTTGGTCCAGCTGGAGTTGATGTTCTGCGCTGTGGATTTCAGGGTAGCTTTGCTGAACCGGCCAGGCTCTAGGCTGTCGATCAGTTCCTCTACCGACTCACGGGTAATAACTGAGCCTTCGGGAGTCTTGAGAATCATTGGTGCGCTGGCACGGAAAATGGAGTCTCTGGCGTAGGTAGACAGCAGCGCCAGAATTGGCCGACCTGCTTCATCTCGCTGCCAGAAATACAGCAAGGCGCGGAACAGCACATGGCCCGTGTCGAGCGAGTAAAGCTCAGCCAAGTGCTTGTACGTGAGGCGCCGGGTTTTTCCTGAGCGTTTACCGAGACAGTTTTCTTCTTCTATAGCATTCAGGTAATCGGCCTTGGTGGCCTCTGGACGGTCCACGTAATCGAGCAGTGCGGTTAGCTCGTCAAGCATCATGGTGCGAGAGCTGTGGGCGCCCCCGCGCTCAAACCGAAAACCGAAACGGGCAAGCTGTTTCTGATCAGGCATCGGAGCTACTTCCATCGCTTGCTCCGCCACTGCGTACCCATGCATCTACCTCGTCCTTTTTGAACTTCCAGGCTCGGCCTACCCGATGAGCTGGCATGGCTTGCTTATCAATCCACCGATAGATCGTGTCGCCACTGACCCCAAGGTATTTCGCAATTTCATTGACTGACAACCATCGGTCATCCAGCTCAGTCATCTGTTCCGTCCCCGTCTTTCGCTTGAGCTGCTCAAGTGATCTGGCGCTCATGATGCTCATTTGGTTAGGGACCAATATATAGAGCCAGCTCGGGGCAAACAACTGTATTGAGCCTGATAGACATGTATTGACCCGCAGAATAAGACTTTTATCCAGATATTAGCCGAACAATACGACAGAGAGTGTCGCCAGCATTGACCTGAGTACAAGCGCCAATGCTGAATGCCTCCCTAGCCTACGATTCTTAAAACGATGCCTCCTCCTCATTTCGCCGAAGCACGTCCTGATCGAACTTCTCGAAGACGATAGCGTGTGCATAAGCGGTGAGCTGAAGCAATTTGTGATGAATTGATGTGACTCAGAGGGGGTGGGGCACTCGAACCCAAAGCTACAAGATGCATTGGGAAGGACGTCAGGCGATTCAGAGGGCTCAGTCCTTGAAATCATGAAAGATAGCTTCTCTATTTGTTAGAAGAAATGGGTCCTTTCTGTTTTATATGTAGACGACACCTATGTGCTGAGATGGATAATGTTCAAAAATATGATCTTTCGATCCCACTTTTTGGGCCAAGGGAGGTTGTATATGGAAAGCACCGCTATAATTACTAGGGAGTCGCTTTACGAGGAAGTATGGGCTGAGCCGATTTCCAGAGTGGCACCTCGCTACGGGATCTCTGATGTTGCCTTAGGGAAGGTGTGTCGTAAGTACAGGATACCGTTGCCGCCTCGGGGCTACTGGGCAAAAATCACAGCCGGAAAGTCAGCCAAAAAATTCCCGCTTCCCAATGCCCGGGAGTTTGAGAATCACTCCCTGCCTCTTAGGCGATCGCTCACCTATGATCCGAATAACCCCGATGCCTCTCGGAAAAAGGCCGTCACCGCCCAAGAACGGATAGGGGTAGTCGCGGTGCCAGACGAGCTAGATTCACCGCATCGACTAGTACGAGCCGCATCGAAGCGATTAAGGCGGAAGACAGGGTGGGACAATTACAAGGGCCTGCGTTCAGCCTCGGCAGAAATATTCAATTTCGAAGTGACTCACAGCGCCATCAATCGAGCGTTATTAGTAGGCGATACGCTGATAAAAGCGCTTGAACGCCAGGGCATAAAAGTATGGGTGGATTCTGAGAAGAGTCGTACTTTGATAGGAATTGGTGACACCTCTTTGCCAATAGCCATCAGCGAGCATGTTGCCCGCACCAAGCATGAGGTAACCGCAGCGGAGCAAAAAGCCATTGAGCGCTGGCGACGATCTCCAAATCGTTGGGGAGCTGGATATCATTACCCAAGTCCGCCTGACTATGACTACCACCCAACCGGGAAGCTGACGATTTCAATCGGTGTCTATCCTTCCAGAAGTTGGAGTGATACCCCTAAGACCTCTTTGGAGCAGAGGCTGCACCAAGTCGTTGCCGGTGCTTTGGACCTGATTGAAGAGGAACGGATTCGCACTGAAGAACAGGAATGCAGGCGTCTGGCCTGGCAAAATGCAAAAGACCGGCATGACCGTCAAGTGGAGCTCCGGAAACGGGAGCTGAAGCAACTTGAGGGGCTGAAGGCGAGTTCTACGCAGTGGCTGGAAGCAGAACGATTGCGACAATATATCGATGCAGTTGAGCAAGCAGCGGCAAGTAATGGCGGGCCAACTGAGGAACTCGCAGACTGGATTGCTTGGGCTCGGATCAAGGCAGATTGTATTGACCCATTGGTAGCGGTATCGGATGCGATCTTGGATAGCCCGGAACCAAGCTTGCCTGGCTATTATTACTGACTGAATGATCGTTTTCAGGCATCGGGCTAAGCTCGGCCCTGCACCATAAAAACTCGTCGCAAAAATTCCAGCAGCTGGACATGGGCATCTGAGTCTACAGTTGAACCGCAACATCGCATTCACTGATAGGAGAAACAAAGATGTCCAAGTCACGTAGCAAAAGCGCAAACCAAAACGCGAATCACCACTCGGATCAACTGAATTCGAATCGCGGCACTAATGGAACAAATTCCGCCAACGCCCACGTTAATGGCAACCGTGGCGGCCAACTGAACCCAAATCGCAAACGATAAGGAAGCGGAAAGGTTCAAAGCCCCCACGCGGCTGGGGGCTTACCTCCCAAATGATTATGACAGAATCCATCAGTTTCCCAACGCAAGGTGAGCTGGTCACCTATGCCTTCAAAGCCTTTGGGTTATTACCCACCAAGTACGATCGCGACTCCGAGTTCCGCGACAAGGCTAAAAGTTTTCAGAAGCTACTGAACAGACTGAAAGACGAAGAGGGCCAACTCACAAAGAATTTTGAGAAGGCTCTCGCGACGTTCGATGAACGCCTTTCCCAGTATCTGGACGACAAGCAAGTCCGAAGGATCATCCTGGGTGTCTTGGCTGATTTATACCGAGAATACAACCGGACGATAATCGAGGAAGGCACATACCGCCCAAAGAACGATACGCTGTTGTATTTTCTGTTCACTCGCGCCACATCAGCTCTGGTGGAAGCCGCCACATTCCATTCGCTTCGTCAGCACAAGCTGACCGGAGAAGACCTGGAGCCCTATCTGGATGTGTTTCTTCCCGATATCTCCACTGATGGTGAGATGGTCTGGCCGATGGCTAAGGTCATTCGCTGGATCTATTCCGAAGCGGATTGTTCCCAAATACAATTCCACGCTCCCGGAAGAGGCCCCACCGCAGATAATCCAACGTTAGAACAAAATCTTGAGAATGCTGGAAACTGGGTAAGAGACGACGCTTTTCCGTCTTTGCCTTCGTTGCTGGCCAACTTCCAGTCTTCTATAGCGCGGCAGGAAGGTATTCGAAAGATCCCCGAGAGTCTGAGCTCATCCATGGCGCTGCGACTTACACTGGCCCGCATATCGACGGCTGTGTGCAAGGACATCCTGGCGGTCTATGGAGTGGACGTTCTCAAGCAGCTGATTGTAAGCGTGCGGCTCTACTTCACGACGATTGCTGATGAAGTGAAAGAGTTTCGAAACGAGCTCAAACGGGAATATAAAACAGACGATCTGAGTCAGCTCCCTGATCCGGTCTGGCAAGGTGCCTGCTCACACTACTCAGAGTTCTTCCTATTTAAGAAACAGAAAGCGCTTGAGAGTCTTCAAAAGATCTATGTTGCTGATCCCGAAGACCCATTCAAGCCGGTCGATATCGAGAAGCTCGCCGGTAATATTGGACAGTACCCGGTAGTCACGCGCATGGATCAGATGTTGTTTAGCTCCGCCTGGTTTCCGAGTCCCCAGTTTGAGCGCCTTCTCAACCGAGGATTTGAGCTGAAGCAAGATACGCGGACAACCGAGGCGGACGTTGATCGGTTCGAGCAAGAATTATCCGCGGCTAATCTGGAAGAACAGTTGGCCTGGCTTGGCCCATGGCTTAGAGCGGTTTGCCTCTATAGAGCAGAACGGTTTGCAGATGCCTTTGAGCATAGCGAGAAGGCTTTCACGCTTGGTAAATATCGAGCCGGGCGCCACCAGTACCGTCTGGTGAATCAGTACATGGAACTGTGCGCAAAGACCGATCGCCGGCTAAGGTTCAAACAGGCTCTGGATTGGGCAAACTATGCAGGTATCGAGGTCCGATGGATACGGTCTAAAGAGCAGAGTAAGGACCAGATTGATTTCGCGTTCGAGATCTTAAGTAAGGCAATTTATCCCATTCTGTAATGTAATACCCAAGTTGTTATTCTGCCGAACCGGGCGACAGCTTGCTCTCACCCCCTGGATACATCCAGAGGCAACCTTGGGCACCGAAATGTCGCTAGTATCTGAGCACCGTTCGGGACTGGACCAAGCCGGCGATTGTCGGCTTAGTCAGGTTTGAACCCAATCTCGTGTGCAGGCCTATTCGAGTCGGCTGTATAGGCAAAGACAGGCCAAGCTATAGGGTTATCGTGGACAGCCATATGGTATTCGACCTTACTCGAAGGAATCCGATTGTCGACGAGGAAATACCCAACCAAAGGTTTGCGCATAGTGACCCGCTTCCAGGCGCCACCTTCTTCAAGCTCATAATCAGACGCGATTAATGCCTGCTGCTCACCACTTAGGTGTGGGTTCGGCTTCAACTCAAGTTCAACCATCTGTTCCCAATCGGTATCTGCTTCAGGTGGTACTCCGTTGCACTGCTCAAATGCGGGCGCATTTTTTCCCGAACTCTTATCGCTCCTTGGTGCCGTAACAACTTCTGGATTGCTCTTGAAGCGGCCAATAAGGAAGTCTCGATAACCCATGTGGTCCCAGCAAAAGGCACGAACGTGGTAACGGTTGTTAACGAAGGCAACAGCTGTCGGAGTTAAACGCCTGGTACGGCCCTTTGGGGAACTCATTGTTGCGATCACAGCTTCGATAGACCGCTGGTGCTCAATAGCCGACAACAATTTAGCCAGAACAGGCAAATTATGCCGGCGCCTAAGCATTGGCATTTCTGTGGCATGTCCAACGTTAGGCGGCGCGTAATCTTCAATTGACTGCCACTGAAGGTCCTCTCCCGATAACAGTACCGGCTCAAAGCTTTCCGTTGGCTGATGGTAGGGAATGCCAAGTTGGTAGGGTTTCATCGCTGTTGGAGCGAGCTGCTGATAGAGCTTGATGTCTTTTTGAGCCTGAGGCCGCGAAATTCCAAACGTTTCCATCAGCATGGTAGTGGTCAGCCGCCGCTCCCATAACAGTTGACGTTCGATGAAGCACAAACGCAGCCACTGTGGGTGCGAAAAGGCCCCGGCCTCGATCCGCCGGCCAGCCAGATTCGTTGCAGACAGAGTGCTAGTATCTGCGGTGATCGCAGGTTTTATGTACTGCAAATACTGCATGGCAGGGCCCTTCAGCTACTGATTGCGTTCGTCTGACCAGAAGTTTAAGCCAATACTGTATAAATATCATCTACCACTATTAAATATAGGGGTGTATAAAATAGACACTGCCCGGCAAGTCCGGTTGTCAATCTTTAAGGGGTGCGTCGGTGAGTTTCGCCACACTTAACACCAATTTGTTCAAAGCAATCGCTGGAGATAATGGGCGGTTAATGCTCGATCTTTTAGTAGAGCTAGATGCGTTCCTTGATCCGGCGCAGCTGGCGGATGAGCCGACGCCACAGCAGGTGAGAGTTTTTCTTCGCGACTACATTGCCAATAGTCACTTACGCCTGGAAATCGAATCAGGTGAGGCAGTAACCACCCCGCAAACTCCAGAACATTATGTTTACTACCGGTTGCGCGATACAGGATGGATCCGGGAAGAGCTCGAAAGCGGCTACCGCTATGTGGTCTGGATGGCTCAAGAAGGTAGGCGACTACTGCAATTCCTCAGGAGTATGGGCGCTGAACACCCATCGCTTGGTGTGGTTTGCCTGTCGGTGCGCTCTAATCTTGCCGAAGTGGTTAAGGATCCGGCCAATGGGTCTTTGATCCGGAAAGCAACGGATGACATGGAAGGCTTCCTCAACCGCCTCAGAGCCCTCGTGGGCAATATTCGCGAAATTCACCATGTGATTAGTGGCGGCGACGCGCCGGGCAGTGGGAACTTCAATTTCTACTTTGAAGAGTACCTGGGTGAGCTATTTCTGCCGAACATTGAGAAACTCGCTTTGAAGGGCAACCCCAACCTTCATGCCAGCAAAATTCGCAAGCTGGTAAGTGATATCCGATTCAATCCGGAGCGGCTGGAGTTGTGTGCTAAGGCCTATCAGCGGGACGATATAGCGCATCCCTCCACTGAGACGGTCGAGGCTGATCTGGATCGACTTAGCAATGCATTTGACGGTATTGGGCCCTTGTTCAAAAAAACACAGGACTATGCGCGGCGCATTACCCGTCGAATGCATGAAAGAATTAAATATACCGTGCACACCCCCAGCAATATAGGCCAACAGATTGAGGAGTTGCTTGATCGTATTGGTCGGGATGATTCGATTGAAACACTGCCCAGTCCACTGATCAGCGAAAAACTGCTCTCCGAAAGTCGTTTGGCCAAACCTAAGGCGAAATCGGTACCGGCGGTCGCAACGGTTCGCAGGCAATCCAAGCCCTTGTGGGAAAAGCGAGCCTATAACCAGCTCAAACAAGAGCACATTCACTTCCAGAGGTATGACCCTGACCGTGTGGTGAACTTTATTGAGACGAATATGGGCGACCGAGCTCGGATGACCACCGATGACCTGACCATCAAGACTGCGGACGACATGATGGCAGCGTTGCACCTGCGCTTGTTGGCGCAAGGTGTTTCCAAAACCCACGCTCTTTATCCCCTGTTAGCTGAGTACAGCGTTACCTTCGATGAGCAGGAATGGACACAGCTTGAATACATGGCCGGTCGTCGATTGATTATCGCTAGGCAGGCCTTCTCGGAGACATCACGAAATGATTAATGACATTGTGCTGAGAGAGCTAAAAGAAATTGCGTCGCGAAACTCCGACGACTACGCCGACACTCTTCGAAAAACAGCTGCCTACCTGCTCCAGAAGCAGTGGGCTTGGAAAGGTAAGCGAGGGCAGAAAGAGCACTTCAAAGTTTGCGAGGACAATGCCACATACTTCCATAAGCTATTCGATGCACTGGACATGGACTGGTATTACGATCGTAACTTTGGGTATGTGGGGGTGCTGCCCAGAGGCACTGGAAGCCAGTTGGATGTCACTGCCACTGTCTTTCTGCTGATATTGCGCAAAATGTATGACACTGAGGCCTCGATGGGTCGCACGGACCTTGGCCGCGTCACGCCGCCAACCGTGGAGCTGCTTAATCAGTATGAGCAAGTTAAAGGTGAAAGACCGATACTGACCGCTACCACCGAGGCCCTAGATACCCTTCGAAAGAGGGGCATCATTGAACTTGGCCCCAGAGATCCGGACACCAAGCTTCCTGATGTGACCGTGTTGCCCAATATAACGCGAGTGGTAGGCCCGGCCTTTCTTGGATCGCTCGAAAGCTTCATGAACAGCTACGCTACAGACTCGGAACCCGGAGATGAGTCACACCTGACCACTGACCCTGCGGAGGCGTCTGATGACAACGCCGAATAACCCAATGCCAGCGCATTTCCTTCAAAATTTTGTTTTCGCACAGTGGTATCTCTTGGATCTGGAAACCCTGGATGTGGGTGTAGCCGCATCTCTCTTGTCGGGTGAGAATGGGGCCGGGAAAACAACGATATTTGATGCTATCCAGTTTGTTCTGATGGGGGGAGATCAAAGGCGTATTAGCTACAACGCAGCCTCTGACGGAAAAGCGTCGGGACGCTCTGCCAGAAGCTACGCGCTTGGCGAATTCAAGGAAAACGATGTCACCACTTTCGAGCGGGAAAGTGCCAATACTTACATTTTTTTGAATTGGTACGACCACCACCAGCAGCCCTATTCGTTTGGGGTCTCTATCCACGCTACTCAGCAATCGGCCAGCATTGAAACTCGTGGTCACATCATTAAAGGGCGCCATGTCTCGGAGGTAGACCTTTTATCCTCGGAGGACACTTTTTTACCTTGGCGTGAATTTGTTGATCGTATGAAGTCGACCGCCAAAGAGTACCGGGGTTCGATGAGCTACGAGATGATCGACGGGGCCAGAATTATGCGCGAAAAGTTCGCCGAGATGATGTCGGCTGATCAAACGCGCAGAGGGAAAATTGAGCCCGAGATGCTGGTCAAAACATTGTCCAGTGCGTTGCAGTTGAAGATGGATAGTCCGATTGATTCGTTTATCCGCGATTTCATTTTGCCACCCGAACCCATAGAAACAGAGCAGCTTCGTGAGGATCTGCTTGAGCACCGCCGCATTGAGGATGAAATCGCGCGCGCCGAGAGTCACAAACTGGCTCGTGAAGCTTTGATCACTGAAACAGATAAGGTAACGAAGCATCGGACTGACGCTCACTTTGAGTTATGGGTCTCACAAGAGGCTGAAGTGGCCCGGCTTGATGAACGAAACAGCGGTCTAGAGGACCGTCTGGATCAGCAGCTAGACAAGTTGGATGAAGCAGAACGGACGATTAAGCAACAAACCCCTCGACTGCCTGAGTTCAAAAAGCGTCACGAGGATGCTCTGATTGCATGGCAAAACTCAGATGCCGCAAGTCTGAGTAAAACCGTAGAGGCGGCACAGGAAAATGTCACGCATGCAACTACCCGTTTCGCTGAGCTAAACACCTCCCTCAGAAAAGCTGTGGGTGATATCAGTCGCCAACGCTTTGCTGACACTCTAGACATTGTCAGTTTTGAACAACTGGCGGAGCGGTGGACCGAATGTTCCGATCTTCTCGCCCGCGCTGACATTGCCAGCCTCAGTCCATCAGATCACGAAAATACCGCCACGGTCACTGCGGCTCTTCTGGATGCCAGACCGGTCTTAGATGAACTTTCCACACGGCTCGAAACGGCAGATAAACATGTCAGCCATGAACTGAAACAAATCAAGGATGATGGCGCAGCACTTCAATCGCGAGTTGAAAGGTTGAAGAAGGGGCTTTCGGACATTCATGCGTCAACCAGCCTAACCATTGAACTATTAAAGCAGAAGGGTATTCAGGCGGTGCCCGTCTGTGATGTATGCGAGATCACCAATTCCGAGTGGCAAGAAGCTGTTGAATCCTATCTCGGGCCGAATCGTGAAGCTCTCGTAGTTGCAACAGAAGATTTTGGTCACGCACTTGAGATCTACGAAGCCACTCAGAAACAAAGCCCGCGCATAAGGCGAGCACGCCTTATCAACCCAGATTTAGCCTTGCGCGAAAACAAATCTCCTACTGCGGGAATGGTCTCAACACTCATCGAAACCCAGGACCCGGTAGCCCGGGGCTTCATGAACATCATCTTGGATCGAACCAAGATGGCCGCGACCCGTGATGAACTCAGGCGCGAACGTAAAGCACTGATGGCCTCCGGTTTAACGGCTGGCGGCGCAACGATTGGCGGCACCTCTCAAATTGACGGTCTGCTGATTGGTAAACATGCCAAAGCTCAACAGATGGAACGGCTGGAAAAAGAGCTTGATAGCCTGGCCCGGCGAGTAGCCAGGTTTAATGGCCCGGCGACAACGCTGAGCAAGCTTAACCGTCAGTGGGCCGTCTTTTGTACGGCGGTCATCGATGGCGCCGTCGCGCTGCAAGAGCAAAGTCAAAGTCTGGCAGCCTGTGAACAAGCTCTCTCTCATGCCAGGGAACAGCTGCAGCCTCTTACCTCTGAAGACGAGCGTCTTAAGAGCGCCAAAGAGAAGGCTGACCAGGACTACCATAACTGCAATGAAAAAATCACACAGGCAAGAAACGACAAACTACAGGCAGAGGCTGCCATCAAAAGCCTGAAAGCTGACTTGGAGCAGGTTCGTCCTTTACTGGAGAAGGCCCAGGATGAACGCCGCAAGACAGAGGCATCTGAATTGCACGACACGAATAAGGCGCTGGAACGCTGGGAAGCCTATGAACAGAAACATGATGGTGCTGAGGGTCGCTGCGCATTGATTCGAAATGAGGCGGAAGGGAAGAGAAATATCGCCCGGGAAAAGGAGCTGAGGTCACGTGGAGACCTGCATGTAAAAGTGATCGAATTCACCAATGCTTTTTCAGATGATATTGCCAATCGGGCCGAGCTTCTGGGGGCAGCCAAGCCTGAGAATGATGACCCTGAGGCCTACTGTGTCATTAAGGCCGATTGCACCGATTGGGTGGATCGTATCCTTGCTGCTCAGCTCCTAGATCATCGACAAGCTGCCCAGGAAGCTGCTGAGAAAATGGAAATGAATTTCCGGGGCATCATCGTCGGGGAGCTTCAGAATCGCTTTGAACAGATGCGATACACTTTTCAGCAGCTCAACAGTGTTCTCAAGAGAATTCCTTTTCACGACAACATCTACAGCTTTCACTTCAAGCTCCGTGAGACCGAGAGCTTGGCCACTGTTTACGAATACATAACAACCGTGGATAGGGAGCAGGCCGAGTTGGTTGGCACCTTGTTCGAGAAAGATTCCGAGCATCCGGCCCTTGAACTGCTGAAAGACGCTCTGATCTCTGGGGATGACCTTATTAACGAGATCAGGGATTACCGCTCGTTCTTTGAATACGATATGAAAATGCGTAATCCCAACACGGGCGAAGAGCGCCGGGTAACCGAAATGCAAAGCACCGGTTCAGGCGGGGAGAAGCAGACGCCCGCCTATATCGCCCTGGCGGCGAGCTTCATGAATGTCTACAAGATCCGTGAAAACTCACCTCGCGGTGCCTCTCTGGTTCTCCTGGATGAAGCGTTCAACAATATGGATGGCGGGAACGCCAGTGGTGCCGTTGCCTTTCTGAAAGAGATTGGTCTGCAGCTAATAGTGGCTGCGCCGCCTGAGGTCACCCTCAAGATCGGCAAGGAAATGGACCAGATATACACCATCTGCCGAGAAGGCCGTGATGTGGTTATCGACCATACGAAAATTTTCGAGGGAGGGCATAAGCTGATTGATCAACGCAACCCGGTTTATCACCCCGAGCTTGTCACTGAGCGGGCGGTTGAATTAAAAGCCAAATCGGAGACAGTCACAGGGATATGAGCAATCACATTGAGGCATTCCTCGCGCAACTGATTAAGCAAATTGATAAGCCAGGTGGTGTAAAGCTTCAGGCACGGATAGGCATTACAGATCACGCCTACCGCTGGTACTTCGCACTCAACAACAGTGAGAAAACAGCCCTCCATCAAAGTTTAGAAGCGCTGGAGTACCTGGACATTCAGTATCGGCGTCGAGTGGCCTTAGGAGCATTCAAGCATATTGAGGCGGTCCACATTACCGATGGTCGCGGGCTCATGTCGTCACAGGGTCTCACCCCGCTGGCGGATGACATACAGCTCGCCTTCGAACAGCTTGAGGTCGCTGAGTTCAATGTCCCCTGGTGGGAAACAACGAAGCGCGATGTAGCAGAGGCATGGTCAGCCAACAAGACATTCAATGGCGTTAAGCGACAGCAATTCGAGCGGCTTTTTGATGCCATGAAGGTTGTGGAGTGGATCGTTCAGTCGGAAGACGGCTCGCCAGTCCCTGATATTAGAACTCTCAGCACAATGCTCTTTCATGATTCTAAGAAGCTGGAGGAGAAGAGTTTTGCGAATCTGATTCGTCGTTTGATGCTCGGGCAACTGGACGAGGATGTGGCAAACCTAATGGACGATGGACCGAAGTTGCTTGAGTATTTTGGGATCAGCAAATACCCAATGCCGATGCGGTTAAAAGCGAGCGCCCAGCTAGTCTGCCGAGGTGTTGTTGATTTGACTGCGCTCCATTACGGGATTGGTGTCTCCCCGGATGAAGTTAAAGATATTGATTGGCACCAACAACCACCTTATTTGCTGTTCATCGAGAACCGTGCAAGCTTTGAGCGGTATGTACGGGAGATCGATGACGCGGGTGTTGTCATTTACACAGCAGGGTTTCCGCCTCGTTCCTGGCTGCACGCAATCGAGGTCATCATCGCCGAAATCCGAACTGAAGTACCGGTTTATCACTGGGGCGATCGTGACGTGGGTGGCTACCGAATCCTAGCGTTTCTAGCGAAACGACTTGATATCGATATTCAGCCATACCTTATGGGGGTGGATGCTCTGGTACCAGCTCAGGTTGGTGACGAACTCAAAGAAATACCTGTCGTAGGGTTGATGGAGGCGATTGAGTCAGCGCGAGGTTATCCTGCCATTTCTTCGCTTTGTGAAGATCTCGGTAGTTGTCAGCGTGTAAGCTTGCCGTGGATTGAACAGGAACAAATTGCGCCCATTAGCCCGCTTGAAAAAAGCGAGCGTGCTTAATGTGACGAACTCGCCTAAACGTTTAGCTGGGGAATATCGGCACTTCAATCACTGTGTTCGTTTTGAGCGAAATCTATCGGAATCAGAAGTCTTCGTTAACGCCGGGCCTCTCATGACGAGATCGTTCTACGGTCCGCACATCTGAGTAAAATTTTGCGGCTGTTATAGAGTGGACCACCAACCGTTCCGTATCGACCTCCAAAGTAGGTTCACGAAAATCTAAGTGAATTTCGTCCACATCTTGATCAAAAAAGCTCAGAAACGGGTCGATTTGTTTTTGCTTGGGATCATCCTCAGTTTTGTGTGGAACCCATTCAACCACTGAATAATAGCCCTGATCATCGTCTTCTGGATCGCCATCGATATAGGTAGCTACTTCCGTTCCTTCGGGTATTTCAAGCTTCTTTACACGTGTGGATTCCTGGAAAAGCACAATGTTGTCTGGCGTCAACTATCTTGTCCGGTTCGCGACAACTATGATGGCCGGTTGGGTGGTCTTACTTTTTACTCTTTCCAGCCTGCTTAAGCTGTTGCTGTCGCCGGTAGCTTTCCCCCTCTAATTCGATAATCGTCGCGTGGTGTATTAGTCGGTCTACGGCGGCTACGGTCATCATGCTGTCCGGGAAGATCTGATCCCACTCGCTAAAGGGCTGGTTGGCGGTGACGATCAAGCTGCCACTCTCATAGCGGTGGGCGATGAACTCGAACAGCACCTGGGTTTCTGCATCCGTCTTTTTTACATAACCTATGTCGTCGATGATGATGACTCGGTATTTATCCAGGCGTGTCATGGCGGTCATCAAGTCGAGATCGCGCTTGGCCTGCTGTAGGTGCTGAACCAGCGCTATCGCAGGGAACAGTTTGCAGCGCACGCCCTGCTCGGTGAGTTGATGGCCCAGGGCATTGGCAATATGGGTTTTGCCGGTGCCGCTGGGACCAATCAACAGCACATTGTCGGCATGGTGTGCCCAGTCACTGTCTTGTTGCAGCTTCGCCAGTGCGGCGTTGCAGGGGCGGCTAAAGCCACTTTGATCCAGCGCCGAGAAGGTTTTGTTGGCCGCAAGCTTTGCCTCCCGTAGCCACTTCTGAGTTCGACGCTGGTAGCGATCTGAGAGTTCGTATTCACACAAGGCTGCCAGGTAATCCGTGTGTGACCAGTTCTTTTCAATGGCCGTTTCCCAGAGCGATTGATAGTGACGGTGGAAGGCCGGCAGACGGAGTTCTTTAAGCAGTAAGGCGACGGAGTCGGTCATATCGACGCCTCTTGGCCGCGGATCGAAGACAGCAAGTCATCATAACTGACCAGGGTGTGTTGATTTGAAGCTGAGAATTCGAGATCGGGATTGCCGCGAAGGTAGCGTGACTGGATCTCGGTAATTGACGCGAACCGGCCGGCCCGGGCCTCGATCAACAGGTCTTCCCCCAGCGATTGCTCGTCATCGTATTCGAAGGCCAGCCGCAGTGTTGTCACGATCCATTTGCAGGCTTCCCGGGGTTCAAGATGCTCATCGGCGAGTTGCCAGAGTTCGCGGTAGTTGTCGTCCGGGAGCAGGTCATCACGCAGCTGAGAGTAACGGAAGGCCTGTGGCTTGGAGGCCAGCGAGCAGATCACGTGCCGGTAATTGACGCTGCGGGCGCGATTCTCGCCGGGCTTCGGATACACGCGCGGTAAGGTCAGTGCCGGCTGCTGACCGACGAACAATACGAGCTTGTCGTGGTGCAGGCGGATCTGTACAGACTCTCCAATCAGTCGTGATGGCACGGTATACACAACGCGGCGGACTTCGATCGTTGAGCTGCGTGTCACCTTGAGGTGGAGGGTCTGATACTCTGCCGCCGTAAACTCCGGCAGAGGCTGCAAGGCTGCCTGCTCTTCAAGTACACGGGTCCGGTTGCGCCGATTGAGTTTGTCGGCAGCACAATCGATAAACTCCTGGTACTGCTCGATACTCTCGAAGTCATTGTGGCCGCGCAGTAACAGCTGTTGGGCCAGGCGTTTCTTGAGCGAGCCATTGGCACACTCCACGACACCGTTCTCATGGGACTGCCCCAGATTATTCCGGGTGGGCGTCATGCGGTAATGCTGGCACAGCCCGCTGTAGGCGTCTGTCCACACGTTGTGCCGGTTATTGCGTGCCGCACTTAAGCTATCCGTGCGGTGCTCAACAGGGCTGCCACCAGCCTGCTGTAGGGCTCGCTGCAACCCCGTCGCCAGAGCCGCATAACTCTCACCGCCCTGAACCACAGTGACAGAGCGCCAGCCACTATAGGCCAGACGAAACTGATAAAGCAGATGCGTAAAGGGCTTGGATTGAATCGTGACAGGGCTATCCGGGTGAGTGAAGTCAGAAAACCCCTGCTGCGTCACAACGGCCTGCTGGCGAAAAATGACCTCACGCTCCGGCCCATGCAACGCTCGCCATTGCTTCACGCGGCGTTGCAATGTGCGCAGGATGGTCTGGTCGTAATGCTCAGGGTATTGTTCTTGCAGGTAATCAAGCAGGGTTGTACCGGTCAGCTTAGGCTCATTTTCCAGCAAAGGAAGCAGTTCTGTTTCCCAGACCGCTTCCAGTGGATCTTCTCGGGTGCGCCAGTCCCGCTCGGTGTTAACCCGGGGTTTTTGTGTTGACGTCTCGATGCGTCGTCCGGATCGAACGGAAATACCCGCCTTGGCGGCAGCCATTTCCTGGCTTGCGCCATTTTGTCGGTGCTGCATGAACAGCTCCTCTTGTCGGTTGGTTATGTGTTGGCCTGGCACCCATTGCTCCACCATGGAAAACAAGGGGCCAATTGTTACACCCAACCGGCCAAGATAATTGTCGCTAACCGGTCATCCTAATTGTCGCCGAACACAATGTTATAACCCTCGCCGGTTCCCTGAACCGACTTAAAGATGATCCCGTCTAAACTTGGATCTAAATGATTCGCCAGATAATCGGCAACCGCTTGCGTGGCTATGTAATCAATATCCTGGTCCCCGGGCATCACTGGCCTTGCGAACCGCCTACCCAAGGTGCGCAGAAAGGAGACTCTGTTTACCTCCTTTCCGAATGCAGGGTCGAAAAGACTACCTCCCGAGTGGGACACATCCTCCAGATTAATCAAGTTCAGGAGTTTAATGGGCCTGATTATTTTGAAGCATGCCATCACGACTTCGCTACCCACAGGAGGCCTCACCTCCGCCAGCGCAATGTCTGGGTTGCTGGCTCCATAGAACACCGATATCCCCCGGGCGTTCATTCGCCCTGAAGCAGCAAACCGGGCCGGAGGAGCGCTCAGAAGTATGTCGGGGCGCTCGATAGCTTTCTTTACGTCCGAATCAGACTGAAAGGCCCTGGCGCGAAACAATTGCGTGTGATTGCTCCCGGGCCCAGCTGTCTCGACGATTTGCAGTCCATTTCGGGTTGGTAGCGAGTGAATATTTGAAAAAATTTCGTCTAGGATCTCAGCCGCTTGATTATTGAAAAAACGGCTTTTTTCTTTGAGGGCAAACTCAAGATTTTCCCATTGCCGGTCCCATTCGAAAGTATCGATGTCTCGCTCTTGGTAGTGAGCTTCAAGGCAGTAAGGAGGTTCAGCCCCGTAGTCGAGTGAATCGCTATCCCCTGGATACCAGTCGTCTAATTCCGCACGAATATCCTCAGCGATTTCGCTTGAGACTTCGGCCAATTCTTCGATCGTTTCAATGATTGGGCAGCCTTCGCGGTACCACAACTCATCAACCATCACACGTTCAAATTCTGAAGGCTCATCGGGGGTTTGTTTATAGTGTTCCTCAATTGCACTGTGAACACGGACGACAATATTACCAAGATCCCAGGTCGGGACATCCTTATTTGAGCAGTAGTCGCAGGGCATTTTTTCCCCGGTACTACGAATTTCGCCTGACAAAAATTCTTCGCCAATGCAGCAGGCGCACACGCACTTGTCTTCGGGACTGGATGGGGCATCTTTTTTCATCGAGCTTCCTGGTGATGATCCGTCGGCAACTTCGTTGCTGAGCTGTTTCAGGGGCTGAGGGCTGGCTGGCCGCCTGGCCGCCTTCGATTGTTGATTAGTGTACCGATTTCTTGTTCACCCTTGGTGTCCTTACCAACAGTCAGGCCGCGGCTGAGAAGCACCTGCATGCCTTCCATGCTGTTCAGGTGCTTCGTCGGATGATTATTCCTAGGTAAACGAAAAGAGCCATACATCTACCAGTGGGCGTATGGGAGCCTGTAACCATCCCCTAAAATCGGTGCATGCGTAATTAGGGTTCACCGGCCTAGAATGAGGCGAACGGAGAACGGCTTGAAGAAACCACGGCACAGGTCATAGAAGTCAGACCGGACCCCGTAATTCAGCTCCATTCAAAACTGGAAAATCCAAAATAATAGAATCCTTAGCAGTAGAGCAGCGATTGCCTGGTCAGAATGGCACGTGCAAGGAGTCAGTCCATGACATCCTGCTTGACCTTTTGGCTGAGGTAGGCCGTAGGGAGTGCATTCTCCCTAAAGTACTCGGGGGAGTTTCGACAGAGCGTAGTCGATTTTTATCAGAACGACTCAAGTGACAGTCATTACGCCACCATGCTTCGAATATGAGCGGCGGGCTTGTTACCCGACATGCTTGTATTACTCCCTCATCAAACATTTTTAACTTGTGCACAGCGCTCGTGATCTGAGCTCTAATATTTAACTATCTAGTTCTCCGCTGGCCGCCGCAGTTAGGACCTTTTTAAGCGCGGAAAGATATTGGTCCGCTAAATGGTCCCATGATCTATCAGACCAGATTGGGAGCCGAATTGAGTTTATGTAATATTGGTCTGCAACACGAAGATCGTCATTGTCCGCTCCTGGGTAGGAGCTTTTCTGATAAATGGGATATACTTCCCATGGCCTTTTGAAAAGTGCTAGACGACTTAAAGGCATGGTAGATCCTAGCCTGTCAAACTCGCATGCACCTTCAGCTATTAATGCCTCATGAAATAAATCAACCTTTACTTTTGAATCATTTTTTATCACGAATGACAGGCGATAAAAATTACAAAACTTCTGGGATAAGTCGGGGGTTTCGATAAAATCGAATTGCTCTAGAAGGCGATGGAATTTATCTGCGTAAAATTGCCTGCAGTTCAGAAATTGCTCTAGACGTGAGAGTTGAGAATCTGCCAGCGCGATCGCAAGCGGATGGGCTCTCATTTTTAAGCCAAAACCTGTTCCTCGGAATTCAGAGAAGTTGTGAGTTGATTCGATTTCTTGATAACAGCGTTTGTTGTAATGACCGAAGAGGAGGGCTCTTTCATACAATAGGTCTGCATTGGTTAATAGAATTCCTCCTTCACCCCCGGAGATAGTTTTCTGACCTTGTAAGCTCCAAACTGCAATATCGCCAAACGAGCCGACTAAGGTATTGTCGAATCGGGAGCCGTGAGCATGCGAACAATCCTCGATTAGAAAAATCCGATGTTCTTTGCAGAACTGAGAAATTTTCAATATGTCGCAAGGTATTCCCCAAATATGAGTTATTACCAGTGCTTTTACGCCTTGGAGATTAATTCTCGTGAGAGATTCGAAGCAAATGTTTCCATCGGTGCCGATATCACAAAGCTTAGGGATGCCGCCAAGACTGAAAATTGGGGTAACTGAAGCGGGGAAGGTGTAAGACGGGGCAATTACAATTTCACCAGGTTTTAGTCCTAGGCTAAAATAGGCCGAGTGCAGAGCCGCAGTACCAGAATTGAAGAGCAGTGCATGCTTTCGCCGATGCAATTTACTAAATTTGCTTTCAAACTTTTTAAAAATGCCTCCGTTATCATAAATCGATATACTCTCGTCAAGCTGCGCTAAAACTGCGGCCCTGTCGTCTTCATTGATTATAGGCCACGGATTATGAGGAGGTTTCTCTACCACTGCTGGATTCCCTCCAAAAATAGCGAGATCACTCATATCGACGCCTCCTAAGGGATCAGTTCATAAGAGCTATCTACATACAAGAAATCCGAATAGAAATTTTCATAGAACATTGCATAACTTCTGAGGAGCCAACGCGTTTCTCCTCCATAACCTTCGCTGACGCGGCCTCGTCCATGAAGCATTCTTCTATTATTGATTAAAACTACATCACCTGGATTTAAGGTCAAGTCTGCCATAGTATCGTTGGTGGCCTGCTCGAAAGCATTAAGGGCCGCTTTTCCTTGAGTGTCATGTTCTTCGGCTACCACCTTGCTGTGACTGAAGCGTACTTCATAAACCCCGGTGTTGAGGCGGAAAACCTCTGCATTCTCAGCAATATGATAATCTCCGAGAATTTTTTTTGTTCCACTACGAAAAGTGTTTTGACAACCGATGATGTACTTTTGTTTCAGTAACTCCTGAATTGTTTGTCCATCTAGACGTCTCATGCTTGCGTCAACCTCTGAGACCTTTGTAGGAACGAGGTCCGGATTTCGTAGGCATATCAAACAGACAATGTCCGGTGACGGCGATATCATTTGAGAATAAGTGCCGTCCGAGGGGTTATACGGAAATGGGAAGCTCACTCCGTCTGTATGTCCCCTCATGCTTTTTATCGATTTTTCCGCTAGTCGACCACTGCCTGGAATCGCTGATAGATTAACGAAGAGCCCTCCGTCGTTTTCCGATCGATAGGCAACGGGTACCGCTGATGCGAGTCGCATTAAAAGAAGAGCTGTAATGCGTGCTTTGATCGTTGTTGCGTTACTAGGAACTGGTAGAAAACTTTGAGGAGTTTGGTGCGCTAGTTCCGAAGTATCGAAGCTGCCAGCACAGTGAAAGATGCAGCACTCACCTGATGTGAATTTTTTAGCTTCCCTTTGCAATTCTGCGGTAGCTGATTCATCGAGTTCTAGCGCTGCCAGTTCGCCTATTTCCTCGGGAGTTCTTTCCGAGAAGTACGAGAGATCTAGCCCGGATTTCTCATAGTGTCTCGGCAAGCTTCGCAAACCAGCCAGAGTAACGCCAGAGCTGAATGATGACCGCTCGTTTTGGTGATTATTTAACCAGCTCCTAGCATTCAGACACACGTCCCC
>Ga0208450_1000039_pt1 | contig 124787 bp, 99 predicted proteins | sample MalvireepMed_908_FD_184249 | JGI IMG/M metagenome (GOLD analysis project Ga0208450, IMG submission 184249) | Marine viral communities from the Global Malaspina Expedition - Malaspina viral metaG DeepMed_908 (SPAdes) (version 2) | ecosystem: Environmental > Aquatic > Marine > Oceanic | place... | reverse complement strand
TCGTTAATGTTAATTGCTTTAGGTTTTTGCGCTTCCTGCCCGTGTTCTGCACCGGCATAAACCTTTAAATTGCGATAGATCGCACTACCTAATTTGTTTTTAGGCAACATTCCTTTTACTGCATTCTCAACAAGACGCGCAGGGTCTTTGCTGTACAATTCTTTTGCAGTAAGGCTTCTTTGACCACCAGGATAACCCGTATGACGGATATAAGACTTCGCGTCCCACTTTTTACCTGTTAAGTTGATTTTAGAGGCGTTGATAACAACAACATTGTCTCCGCAATCAACGTGTGGTGTGTAGTTAGGCTTGTACTTCCCGCGTAACAATTTTGCCACGATGGTAGACATACGACCTAACGTTTGTCCTTCAGCATCAACAACAACCCACTCTTTGTTTACGGTGTTTTTGTTGGCAGATACTGTTTTGTAACTTAATGTGTCCACACTGTTTTATTTAATTATTAAACATTCCATTTCCTGCCTTCAAGCACTCGCGCGTGAAAACAGGGGTGCAAATGTACAATTATATATTTATATAGCAAACGGTGGTTTGTGAATAATTTTCAGCCTTAACATTCAGCTATATAAGCGCTTAAGGAAGCCGTATTAAAAACAAGATTTAACCATTCCTATATACATAGACAAAATGTTCTTTTTTTAAGTTTTCAATTCTACACGCACAAGACATTTTTTTCAAAAAAAAACACATTAAAAACCTATTACTAGGAAATTTAGACATCCAAAAAACTTAAAATCAACACAAAAAAGCCCTTAAGCCCCATAAAGACCTTTGTTAAAATAATATTTAAAACATATTTATTTAACTATAAAATAAACTTTACGATAAAATTTATTCTAAAACCAGATCACAAAACAAACCATTTAATAAAAATTAATAAGGGTTGTCGAATTGCGAATTTTCAATCGCTATTTCATATACATTCGGACATTTAACCAAAACATGTCTTAAATGATAAAACAACTATTATTTAGTTTTTTACTCTGCGCAATAGGCTTTACCTCCTATGCACAACAGAAGACCGTAAGCGGTACTGTCACAGGACCAGACGGCACTCCATTACCGGGAGTAAATGTAGTCATCAAAGAATCCTCTGGTAGAGGAACTCAAACCGACTTTGATGGCGCTTATTCCATTGAAGCCAGTTCAAATGAGATTCTAACATTCTCATTTTTAGGGTTTGAAACTCAAGAACAAGCTGTTGGCTCAAAAACCATTTTAAATGTAAGCCTTACTGAAAATACCGAGTCTCTTGAAGAGGTAGTCGTAGTTGGCTATGGTGTTCAACGCAAGCGCGACTTAACCGCTTCGGTGTCTCAGGTGAAGGGTGATGACATCGCAAATCTTGTAACTCCAAGTTTTGAATCACAACTTGCCGGTCGTGCTGCCGGTGTGCAGGTAACTACTCAAAACGGTATCATAGGTGAAACTCCGCGTTTTAGAATACGAGGTATTGCTTCGATCGATTCGGGAACCTACCCGCTTGTAGTAGTTGACGGTATTCCTATTTATACAGGCGACTTAGGTGGTTACGCCTCAAATAACGCTTTAGGAGACGTAAATCCCGCCGATATCGAATCTGTTGAAATTTTAAAAGACGGTTCGGCAACAGCAATTTACGGTTCTAGAGCTGCAAACGGTGTTGTTTTGATAACAACCAAAAAAGGCCGCGAAGGTAAAATGACCATCAACTATAATATGTCTGCAGGTTTTGCAAGACCTGTAAACACCTTCAATCTTCTAGGCGCTAGTGATTTTGTAACCATTAGTAATGAAAAACGCAGCAACCGCGGTCAAGGCGATTGGGCTGCAGGAACCGAATTCAATACAGATTGGCAAGACCTTGTTTTAAATGACAATGCTTTTCAGCAGGATCATAGCGTTTCTTTTTCAGGCGGAACACAATACACCAAATACTATTTGTCTCTAGGCTACACTGAACAAGAAAGTATTGCTCGCCCTAATGACTTTGTACGCTATACATTTAGATCAAATATTGAGCAGAAGATTAAAAGCTGGTTATCTATGGGTGTAAACGCGGGCTTGACCCGTTCTGAGTACAACGGATTAAACACCGGTACCAACTCACTTTCTGGTAACATTTTTAATGCCATGCGTCAACATCCTAACGTATCTCCGTACGATGCGACTGATCCTACTGGATACAATTTAGATGACACCTTCCCAGATCGTATGGGGCGCGGCACTAACCTAGAAACGGTAGGTGACAACATCCCTAATATTATGTTTGCAATAGAAAACAACTCCTATTATTCTAAAGTTAACCGTGTAATAGGAAATGTCTTTGCAGATATCAAACCGGTTTCTACGATAAATTTTAGAACACAGGTAAGCGTTGATCAAACTAACACTACCGGTTTCTTATTCTGGAGCCCGATTCACGGTGATGGTTATGGCTCAAACGGACGTGTGCAAAACAACAATACAGATCTAACCCGATGGAACTGGCAAAACGTGTTGAGCTATAACGAAACTTATGGAGATGCTCATAATGTTTCTCTTACATTAATTAACGAATATCAAAAATCTAGAAACCAGAGCTTCTTTGGCACCGGTACAGATTTGAGCAACGAGTTTTTTAATCAAAACATCATCAGCAACTCGTATGGTGTACAAGGTTCCGGCGGAAGCTTAAGCGAGAATGGTTTGATTTCGTATGCTGGTCGTTTGAATTACAACTACAAGCAGAAATATTTTCTTCAGGGAACCTTACGTAGAGATGGTCTTTCTTCTTTACCATTTGAAAACCGCTACGGAACCTTCCCGGGAGCATCTTTTGGGTGGACCGTTAGCGAAGAATCGTTTATGCAAGGCATTAAAGAAACTCTTTCTGACTTCAAAATTCGTGGTTCTTACGGAAAAGTTGGTAACACTGACATCGGCAACTACCCTTACCTCGGACTTTATGGTGCTGCAAAATACGGCGACAACAACGGGATTGGTTACGTACAATTTGGTAATGACCAGCTGCGTTGGGAAACTAGTATCAAATATGACTTAGGTGTAGACCTTGCTTTCCTACGCAACCGAATTACACTAAGCGCCGACTACTTTAAGAACGATACCGACGACTTGATATTAGACCTAGAAACCCCGATGTCTTTTGGTGTACCTAACAACAGCTATCGTGCAAACATTGGTAAGATTCAAAATACGGGTTATGAATTTGCTGTAGATGCACGTATTCTTGACAAAGAGTTTAGATGGAATGTTTCTGCAAATATCTCTTTTATCGACAACGAAGTTATTGCATTAGTTAACGGTCAGGATCGTATAGGCACCAACACGATCACTCGCGAGGGAGAATCTATCAACTCTATTTATGGCGTGCGCTATTACGGAACCAACCCTGAAAATGGTAATCCGGTATATTACAAAGCAGACGGAAGCTTAGTTCAAGGCAACCTGCCCGGTTCTAGCTACTCGGTTTTTGATCCTGCAAATCCTGCTGATGTTTCTCAAGCTGCTGCTTTAAGCGCGGCAGACGATCGCGTCATTCTAGGTCAATCACTGCCTAAGTATTTTGGAGGTTTAAATTCTTCAATGAACTACAAAAACTTCGATTTAGGATTTTTATTTCGCTTTAGCGGCGGTAACAAAATCTTCAATGCTACCCGTAGAGATTTATTAAACCAAAACTTTACTAACAACAGCACTGAGATTTTAGGAAGATGGCAAAGTGCAGAAAATCCAGGCGATGGATGGACTCCTAGATTGTACGCATCTACAAATACTACAACTAACCTAACCTCTATTGCAACTTCACGTTTTCTCGAAGACGGCGATTTTATCAAATTAGATAACATCACTTTAGGCTACAGCCTGCCGACTTCTACAGCTACGCAATTAGGCATAACCAAGCTGCGCCTGTATCTCCAAGCGCAAAACGTATGGACGATCACCCATTACTCAGGCTTAGATCCAGAAATGGAATCTGCAGGTGTTGACCTTAACGGCACCCCTAGAGCAAGCATTTTCTCTTTTGGTCTTAACCTAAGTCTATAACCTTATTACTATGAAAAAACGAACTATAACTATGAAATTTTCCGGTGCTGTTAAACCGCTTGTCCTCGTATTAGGTATGAGTTTCTTTTACAGCTGTAATGAAGAAAATGTTCTCGAGCTAGAACCTTTTAACCAAATCTCAGAAGACGCTGCATTTTCTACTGCAGATCTTGTTGAGCTATCAGTTACCGGTATGTATAATGCTGCTCAAATAGGGGTGTATACTGGCGCAGGTCGTGGATATCCTTTTGGGGCTGCTTTTGTACAACAGGGTGATAACCGTGGTGAGGATGTGGTTAACGTTGCTACATTTTATCAACTCACTTATACAGGGACCTACGACCCTACAACAGCAAACAATGTCTATTACTGGAGCGATACCTATCGCTTAATAAACAGAGCAAACATTGTGCTTGAAGGTGTACAAACTGCTTTAGACAATGGCATCATCACTCAGGAGCAAGCGAATGACTATGAGGGTCAGGCAAAATTCTTTAGAGCAGCAGCACATCTTGAATTGCTATTCCATTTTGCAAAACCGTACAATGACACGCCAGACGCTTCACATCTTGGTGTTCCTTATAGAGATTACCCGATCAACACGGCAGAATCTATTGCGACCGCTTTGGAGCAAGGTAGAAACACTGTTGCAGACTGCTATGAAAGACTATTAGCTGATTTTAATGACGCCGAAAGTCTGTTGTTAAGCAAAGCGGAGCGCGGCAGCTTCATTAGAGCTACTAAGGAGGCCGCAATCGCATTTAAGACCCGCGCCTATTTACATATGCGCAACTGGCCTATGGTTATTCAAGAAGGAACCAAACTTAACGGATCCTACACACTTTCAGCATCACCTAATGAGCCTTTTGCCAGCGGATATGCTAATACCGAATCTATTTTCTCTATTGAAAATACCGCATTGAACAATCCTGGTGTAAACGCAGCTTTAGCTTCTCAATACAATCGTCGCGGTCTCGTAGTAATCAGTCCTATTATCTGGAGAAACCCTTCTTGGTTAGCAGATGACCTAAGACGTGGCGAAGGCACTTTGGTCAACACACGCTCAGGAGTAAAGTACACTAACAAATATAAAGACGCTACAAACTATACAGATCCTGCTCCGGTAATTCGCTATGCTGAAGTATTACTCAATATGGCTGAAGCTTATGCGCGTACTAATGCTCCCGGAAGCGCACTTACAAACCTTAATCTTGTGCGTAACCGCTCTTTAGCAGACGCAGCTACTCAAGCTTATATAGCAGCAGACTTTGCAAACCCTGCAGCTCTTGTTAATGCGATTATTACCGAGCGCAGAATAGAATTTGTAATGGAAGGAAGACGATGGCCAGACATTCACCGTCTGCAGCTTGATGACCTAGCTCCTATTGCCGGTGTTCCTCAAAAAATAGCTAACGGTACACCTTCAGCTGAAAGCTACACGCTAGGAACAGCATATTCCGGACCTTATGGTGTCGATGCTATTCCCTATAATGCAACAGCATTTTTATGGCCAATACCACAGCAAGAGATCAACAACAACCCAACTCTTGCAGCACAGCAAAACCCAGGTTGGTAAGCCAACTTTTGGTTTCATTGAATTTATGTAGCCAAAGAAAAACCCGCTTAAGAATCTTAAGCGGGTTTTTAGTTTAATCAATAATCAAAATTATATTGGGTTCTGCTCCAATAATGGGTTTGCATTTAATGCATCTAGAGGAATCAACCACTGCCATCTGTTATCTCCGGCAGGTACCTCATACACATTATTAATTACGGTTTGTACATGGTTTGCACCCGTACGATCTAAAGGCTGATTCAAACGCTTTAAATCATAAAATCTAAAGCCTTCACCCCAAAGCTCAACTCTTCTCTGGATGTAAATCTCTTCTTTAAGATCTTGACCTGTGTTGGTTGACAAAGTATACTCAGGATCTCTGTTTGAAGCGAATTCAAATAACACCTCGCGAGCTTCTCCTTCATTGATATAACTCAAAGCCTCTGCTTCAATTAGATACATTTCTGCCGCACGCATATAAGGCACATCCATTCTACTATCTCCAGTTCCGGCAGCTAGAAACTTCTGATTGGTATACGGGAAACGTGAAAAGTTAGACGCTATAGAATATCCAGCAGGTAAATTTTCGTGTTCACCGGTAGGATCAAATAATTGCGCTCTAATATCTGACGGAGAAATTTGATCATAAAGCAAGCTATTGATCGCCTTAGGATTGGTTCTAATATTAGTAGAACTGTAATTTCTAGAAACGTAAGCTCCAAAGTTACCGTAGTAATCTGTCTGATCTTCCTGAATATAACTTCCCCACATCCACTCATCGTTTGTATACGTGTTGAAGTTTGAGAAATAATCTTCATTAGACATCAAATTGTAGCTAGCTCTGGCTTGCGCTGCATAGTCTGCTGCAACTTGATAGTTTTGCTGAACTAAAGCTACACGCGCTTTCAATCCTAATGCAACAGACTGATCTAAATGTGATTTATTAGGTCTTGCATACCCATCCAGCAAATCGATAGCCGAATCAATATCTGTATTGATCTGTGCATACACTTCTTCAACTGAAGCTCTAGGTAACGGGTCGTTATCTGGAGTTAAGCGAATAGGAATTCCAGGCTGTGTGTTTTCAGAACCCGCAGCATAGCGCATTCCGTAAAGCTGTACCATTTGAAAATGTGCCCAAGCTCTGTAAAGTGTCGCCTGACCTAAAGCAGCCTGACGCTCTGCAGCATCACCTTCAGCATTTTCTGCCCCATTGATTACTACATTGGCATTTCTAATGATTCGATAATAGGTTCGGTATGGAAAAAGGTTGTCAGAATCATCTGCATTGGTGTGATCTAACCACCCTGCTGCCGAAACGAACCATCCGTTACCGCGTGAGGTCATCACAAAATCTTCACCCAACACATCGTTTTGAATCATTAAAGATCCTATTCCACTTCTACCCTGCGCACCATATCTAATGTATAACGAACGGTGAATACCATTAATTACCAAAAACAGGTTTCCGGTAGTTGCCGTAGCCGTCGCATCTGAAACGCTCTCGGTAGGCACCTCGTCTAAAAACTCTTCGCTACAAGATGAAAGTGCAAATCCCAGCACTAAACAAAGCGAAGCAAACTTGATTATATATTTATTTTTCATACTTATTATAATGTAATGTTTAATCCTACTGAAAGTACACGCGCTGGTGTAAATCGGTTTGAAGTTGTACCGTTAAAGCTTTGACCTACATCCATACCTTTTCTAGCAGTAAGCTTGAATAAATTCTCACCACTTACGTAAACATTGGCTCCGGTAAGTCCTAATTTCTGCATAAGTTCAGCATCAAATGAGTAGCCTAAGTTCACTTGTCTAAGGGCTAAGAAGTCTGATTTTTCTAACCATCGGCTAGAGCCCGCACCAAAGGCAGCTGTTTGCGCAGCATCAAGTCGAGGAACATTGGTAATGTCTCCCGGCTGTTGCCATCTGTCAAGAATATCTGTACTCAATGCAGTACCATAAGTACCCGCATGCATCAATCCTGCATAGTTAGAATCATACGTCTCTCCACCTAACTGATAGGTAAATGTGATTCCCAACTGAAAGCCTTTATACTCAAAGTTATTTCTAAACGCTCCGTAAACATCTGGAGTTGCTTTACCTACAAAATTGTAGTTGGCGTTATTTTGATTTGTGGTTACGGTAGTCCCATCGATTTCTCTCAAGTCGCTTCCTCCAGCTTCAATAGCTTCAGGACTTGCAATATATAATGCAGCACCGTCTGCAGCGTCTACACCATACCATTCTCTTAACCAGTAGTCATAGATATCACCACCTACAACCAATTTTTTAGAACCATTGATGATTTCTTCCTGAGAAAGCTCTTTGATCTCATTTTTAAGGGTCGAAGCGTTAAGGCTAAGATCCCACTTGAATTGATTGTTGCGTATAATTCCTACAGTAACATCAAATTCAAAACCACTGTTTACCCAGCTACCAATGTTGTCTGGATAATCATCAAGACCTGAAGATACAGGAAGTGGCACGTCAAAAAGTAAATCTTCAGACTTACGATTATAGTATTCAAAAGTACCAGACACGCGATTGTTGAACAATCCAAATTCTAGTGCAGCATCGGTTTGAATATTGGTTTCCCATTGCAATCTTCGGTTTCCTGGAGAAGCCACCAAAATTCCTCCTTCTGAAGCATTGTTGTAATCTAAAGCAAATAAAGACTGGCTCACATAATAACCTCCTAAGTTATCATTACCCACTTCACCATAAGAAGCTCTAAGCTTTAAAAGATTCGCCCAGTCGGCAGTTTCCATAAAGGCTTCTTGATCTAATCTCCAAGCACCACCCACAGAAAAGAAATCTCCCCAACGGGCGTCTGAACTAAATCGTGATGACCCATCACGTCTGTAAGATCCTGAAATATAATAACGACTGTCGTAGTCGTAGTTTACTCGAGAGAAATATCCTTCGGTAGTTTGGTTACTGGTATAAGAAATCAAATCATTTGTTGTTGTAAAGTTGATCAACTCGGTATTTCCTTCAACGATTTGATTTTGTCTGAATCCGTTTAGATATTCATATTCAGTATCAAAACTTTCGTGCCCTACTAAAGCAGAAACGCTATGTTTACCAAAGGTCTTAGAATAATTAAGCAACTGGTTATAGTTTACTGTGGTACGCGTTGAAGTTGTTCTTCCGGCTCTACCATCAGGAGCACCATCCCCTACAGTGGGGTTATCAAAACTTTCATTGCTGTAAAAACGCTTGTCGATACCTCCATTTACGGTAAGTGTAAAATCTTTCAAGAAGGTAAATTCAGCATAAGCTCTAGAAGTAAATGAGAAAATCTTATCGCGATCTACGTTAAGTAAGGTCTCTTGAATCACATTACGACCACTACCACCGCCACCTACACGGTTATCTCCTAGATCGTAGATCCAGTTCCCATCACTATCTAAAATATACTCTCCGGTAACAGGATCGTGCTCGTGAACCGAATAAATAGGGCCAATGTAGCGTGTTGTTCTAAATGGGTTCACATAAGAAGAACTTCCTGCATCTGCTGCCTGATTTGAATCTGAATCTGCCGCAGAAATATTTAATCCTGTCTTGATCCAATCTGTCACCTGCGTATTGGCATTAAGTCGCGCTGTAAGTCTTTTAAAGTTTGAATTAATGATGTATCCATCTTCTTTCAAGTAACTTACCGAAGCATAATAATCTGACTTCTCTGTACCACCACTGTATGAAAAATCAAGATTGGTACGTACACCGGTGCGCACAAGAGGCTCTAACCAATCAAGATCTTCAGCATATAATAAAGAAGCGTTAGGATTTAACGTTCCATCCTCTAAAACGATTTGATCATTTGCCACATTAAATGGGTTCTGCCCCAATTCATCGTAGATCGTTGCAGACGCGATAGCATTAGCTTCAGCTACAGGAGTATCACTACTCATAGATAAGCTGTTACGCATAGCTTCCCACATCAATGGGTAGTAATCACCGGCACTCACGCGGTCGTACTCAGGAATTCCACGGCTGGTAATACCCTGAGACATTTTCAACGAGATCTGAGGTTTCCCGCTACGACCAGATTTTGTCGTGATCAACACCACACCATTTGCAGCTCTACTACCATAAAGCGAGGTAGAAGCAGCATCTTTAAGCACGGTTAAGCTTTCGATATCATTAGCGTTGATACTTGAAAGCTCTCCATTAAATTGCACCCCGTCTACAATATAAAGCGGCGTATTTGAAGCACTGTAAGAACCTGTACCACGTATACGGATGCTAGGAGCAGATCCCGGCTGACCGTTTGCTGCAGATACATTTACACCGGCAGCAGCACCATCTAACGCTGAAATTGCATTTGTTATAGGTCGTTGCTCTAGCGACTCTCCGTCAACCTGCACTGCAGATCCTGTAAAGTCTTCCTTTTTTGCAGTACCATAGGCAACTACAAGCACCTCATCAAGCGCCTGTGTATCTTCTTCTAAAGCAATAGAAAATGAAGAAGAAGCACCTACAAGTTGCTCATAAGGTTTGAAGCCTATGTAAGAAAACACTAAGGTTTCCTCTGCACTTACATTTATGGTAAAATTACCATCAAAGTCGGTTTGGGTACCACGAGCTGTAGCATCCTTTACCGTAACGTTCACTCCAGGAAGCAGCATACCGGTTTGATCGGTCACCGTTCCACTCACCGTTTTTGTTTGGGAGAAGGCGAAATTTAGGGTCAGTAGAAAAACTAATGACCACAATAATTTTAATTGTTGTTTCATTCGTAAAAATTTGAATTTTGAAATTAGCCAGCGCTAAAAATGAAACAATCCCAATAGAAACACTTCTTTTTAACAGAATTCAGAGCACTTTTGTAGATACAACAGTTATTTCAGCATTTTTTGCAAAATTCAAATTTTAGCACCTAAAGAATTCACATTCTCATAGCACTAATTTAACAAGGTAAAACGTATTAGTTTTAAAAATAAATCGTATTGATTCAAATTAAAGCAATGAGAATTTCGTGCTAATTTTGGTGTGCAACGGAAAATATCCAATATAATTAACAATATTAAAAAAGCTTAAATCAAGGTCAAAAGTATACATACGTATAGGTGTTAATAGGAATAATTCGCCTTAATCAACACCCCTTAAACCGTTTGCTGCTGCTGAATCATTTCTTTAAAAAGTTCCGGATCGATAAGCAAGGTGAGAACCACAACAGCCACGCTTATTACCACATACAGTACCAAGAGCAACAGTAAAAAGAAAAGCGTTCTCAAAATAATCCCCTTAATGCTTAATTGATACAACCTTTTATAAACATAAGCATTATAGCCTATGTAAATCAGCACCGTAAACAGCCCAAATGACAAGTAATCTCCTCCAGCAATCAAAACGGTAAGTCCTATCAGGGTGGTTATGATAGAAAGATGCGAATACGTATATAACTGAATGATTAAATGCTCGGTATAATTATGTTTACGCAAAGTCAAAAACGCCACATACCCCATTAAAGCAAGAAAGGGTATCGTAGCAAACATAATTACAGGCTGGTACTCCATGGTAGAGTCTTGAATCGCCTGAGAAATAGCGTTGGGATTACCTCCTATAGCACCCATTTGCTCAACCACTTCAGGATAAAACTTTTTAAGCACAAACACCTGTAATCCCGAAATAGTAATCGCTATTGTAAAATAGCTGAATGCATTAAAATATCTTTTACGCAATCCGGCTAAAAACCCATCGATCACTTTTTCCGGTCTTACGAATAAGTCTTTGAAGGTACGCAGAAAGGTATTATCAATATTGAAAACCCGCTCTCCCGCTTCAACTATAATTCGACGCGCAGTAAACCGCTCTTCAATTTTTTTGGCACCGCAAATATTACAGAAGAAGTCTTTATCAGTTAAAGGGTTCCCACAATTCAAACAAGAAGTAACAGGCGTAAACGTGACGTTTTTTTCGGGCAGCATGAGTTCAGTATTATTTTAGAAAATTATTAAAATTTCCTAATACTAACTACACTTAATTAATGCGCATCCAACCAGTTATCACCAAGACCTACTTCCACATCAAGAGGAACATCTAGTTTGAAAGCATGTTCCATTTCAGATTTTATAAGCTCCTGAACTTCCTCTAATTCTGATTTGTAAACATCAAATACCAATTCATCATGAACCTGAAGTAACATTTTGGTTTTTAAGTCTTTATCCTTGATTTTCTGGTGTATTTTGATCATTGCGATTTTGATGATATCTGCTGCGCTCCCTTGAATAGGCGCGTTCACCGCATTACGCTCAGCAGCACCGCGTACCACCGCATTGCTACTATTGATATCTTTTAAATAACGACGGCGACCTAAAACCGTAGACACATAGCCATTCTCTCTAGCAAAATCTACCTGTTCGCTCATATAATTGCGCAGTTTAGGATAGGTCTTATAATAGGTATCTATAAGCTCTTTACTTTCGCTACGGGTAAGATCGGTTTGATTGCTCAATCCAAAAGCTGAAACACCATAAATAATCCCAAAATTCACGGTTTTTGCATTACTACGTTGTTCCCGCGTCACTTCATCAATTGGCACATTAAAGACTTTTGCAGCAGTAGAAGCGTGAATATCTTCTCCTTCCTGAAAGGCCTTCATCATCGTTTCTTCCTGACTCAAGGCTGCGATAATGCGCAATTCAATCTGTGAGTAATCTGCCGCCAGCAACACATAATCTTCATTGCGCGGCACAAAAGCCTTACGCACCTGACGCCCGCGCTCGGTACGGATTGGAATATTCTGCAAGTTTGGATTGTTTGAACTCAGACGGCCAGTTGCCGCTACGGTCTGCATATAATCAGTGTGTACGCGGCCGGTTTGTGTATTCACCTGTGCAGGCAGCGCATCAACATAAGTACTCTTAAGCTTAGAAAGTCCGCGATAATCAAGTACGTGCTGCACGATCTCGTGATCCGGAGCTAAATAAGACAGCACATCTTCTGCAGTAGAATATTGCCCCGTACGGGTTTTCTTCGGCTTATCTACCAACTTTAATTTATCAAATAAAATTTCTCCCAATTGCTTTGGCGAACCGATATTGAATTCCTCTCCTGCTTCTTCATAAATACTTTTCTCCAGCGAAGCGATGTCATTATTAAGCGCTTCAGAAAGACTGCCTAAAAATTCCTGATCCAGATTAATTCCTTCCAACTCCATATCTGCTAAAACTTGCACTAACGGAATTTCGATCTCATCAAACAGCTTTTGCGTATTGGCCTCGCCTAATTCTTTTTGAAAATGCTCTTTCAGCTGAAGCGTTATATCTGCATCTTCAACAGCATATTCGGTTTGCTGGTCTACAGGTACGTCGGCCATCGACTTTTGATTCTTCCCTTTTTTACCGATCAATTCTTCAATCGAAACCGGCGTGTAGTTAAGGTAAGTTTCTGCAAGCACGTCCATATTGTGACGCATATCTGGATTAATCAGGTAATGCGCGATCATCGTATCAAAGAGCTTCCCTTTTACCTCAACATCATATTTGGCCAACACCTTGATGTCATACTTAAGGTTTTGCCCTATTTTCTCAATTTCTTCCGCCTCAAAAAACGGACGCAGTGTTTCGATCATTTTTTGGGCTTCTTCTTTTTCTGATGGAAACGGAATATAAAATCCCTTGGTTTTTTCCCAACTGAAAGCGATCCCGACCAATTCTGCCTGCAACGGATCTAGATCGGTAGTTTCGGTATCAAAACATACCGAAGTTTGCTTCATCAAGTTTTTGACGAATAAATTCATCGCCATTCCGGGAGCTACACTTTGGTAAAAATGCTCTGTATCTTTTATGGTTTTTCGGGTATTGCGCTCTTCAATAGCAGGCTCATCACCTCCAAAAAGATTGTATTGTCCCGCACCGGCATTTGCTGCTTTTTCCGCAGAACTTACTAGTTTTTTGGCGGTTTCCGTTCCGCTTACTGCGGCACCGGTATCGCTATCGGCTTCACCGGAAAATATCTTAATAAATTGATCTTTAAGCCTACGGAATTCGAGTTCGTCAAAAATCTCCTGTACTTTATCGGCGTCCGGTTGCGATAGTTCGTACTGCTCAGCATCAAATTTCACATCGCAGTCGGTCATAATCGTTGCCAACTTTCTGGATAGACGTCCCAGCTCGGCGTTTTCGATCACCTTCTCTTTCATCTTCCCTTTAAGCTGATCTGTATTATCTAACAAACCTTCTAAGCCACCGTACTGCTTGATAAACTTCTTAGCCGTTTTATCTCCCACTCCGGGCAATCCTGGAATATTATCAGACGCGTCACCCATCATTCCCAAATAATCGATCACCTGTTCCGGACGCTCCACTTCAAAACGTTTTTGCACTTCAGGAATTCCCCAGATCTCGATACCGTTCCCCATTCGTGCAGGTTTGTACATAAAGATATTCTCTGAAACCAGCTGTGCATAATCCTTGTCTGGTGTCACCATAAAAACCTGATAATCCTCCTTCTCTGCTTGCTTGGCCAGCGTACCGATCAAATCATCTGCCTCCACGCCTTCGATCTCAATACACGGCACGTGCATCGCTTTAAGAATTTCCTGAATAATAGGCACCGCAATACGTATCGCCTCTGGAGTTTCATCACGATTGGCCTTGTACTCTTCATACATTTCGACGCGTTCAGAACTGCCGCCTTTATCAAATGCTACCGCCAAATGATCTGGCTTTTCTCGCTTGATCACATCAAAAAGCGAGTTAACAAAACCCATAATTGCAGAAGTGTCCTGCCCTTTTGAGTTCACTCGAGGATTTTTGATTAATGCATAATAACCACGAAAAATCAATGCATAAGCATCTAAAAGAAATAAGCGCTTTTGAACAGCCATATTGGGAATTTTTTATCGAATATCAGAAGTATCAAAAATAGGAATTAGTCTTATGATAAAAGTTTTTAGCCAGAGACATTTTGACAAAAACAGTACAACCTATTTTAAACCAGATTACTTATCTTTCTTAAAACTGAAACTTAAATTCTATGAGCACGCCGCAATCCTATACGGAGTTTGAAGCCACACTAGATCAGAGCAATCCGCCTTCACATTGGCCCCAAGCCTTACAAGCGCTTTGGCATCAAGCGAAAGGCGATTGGGAAGCTTCACATAATATCGCACAAGAGCTGCATAGCGCTATGGGAAGCTTAATACACGCACATTTACATCGTGATGAAGGTGATGACTGGAATGCAAAGTACTGGTATCAACAAGCCGGAAGAGCTTTTCCTCAGGTTTCACTAGCCGAAGAATTGAAACAATTGGTAAACGAAGTCCTCACTTAAACTAACGCCAAATAAAAACCCGCTGAAAATCAGCGGGTTTTTGCTTATCTATATCTTGTACTAATTACAATTCTAAAGCTTTAAGCACATTGTTATCCATCAATAATTCTTCAGGATTTTCCAGCGCTTCTTTAACCGCTACCAAGAATCCTACAGATTCTTTACCGTCAATGATACGGTGATCGTAAGAAAGTGCCACATACATAATAGGTGCAATAGCGATTCCGCCGTCGCGTACGATAGGACGCTCTACAATGTTGTGCATTCCTAAGATCGCAGATTGAGGAGGGTTGATGATAGGTGTAGAAAGCATACTTCCAAATACACCACCGTTTGTGATGGTGAAGGTTCCACCGGTCATTTCATCTACTGTGATTTGACCATCACGTGCTCTTAAAGCAAGACGCTTCACTTCAGACTCTACACCGCGGAAACTTAAATTTTCAGCATTTCTTATCACAGGAACCATCAATCCTTTAGGCCCTGAAACTGCAATAGAAATATCTTTAAAGTCATAAGAAACCATCTCCTTACCATCGATCATCGAGTTTACTGCAGGGTACATTTCTAAGGCACGCACACAAGCTAAAGTAAAGAAAGACATAAACCCAAGGCTCACCCCGTGTTTTGCTTTGAAATCTTCTTTGTACTTACTACGTAGATCAAAAATTGGCGTCATATCAACCTCGTTGAAGGTAGTAAGCATTGCAGTTTCATTCTTTACAGAAACTAAACGCTCTGCTACTTTACGACGTAACATAGACATTTTAGAACGGCTTTCTCCACGACTTCCGGTTCCCGGAGTTCCCATAGAAGGCTGTGCATTTACCGCATCTTCTTTAGTAATACGACCGTCACGACCAGTACCTTTCACATCTTTAGCATCGATTCCCTTTTCATCCAAGGTCTTTTTTGCTGCCGGAGAAGGCGATCCTGAAGCATAGGTCTTTTTATCTTGAGCTTGCTCAGGAGTGCTCGATTTTGAAGGTGCTTCTTTTTTAGGTTCGGCTTTTTCTTCTTTTTGCTCTTCTTTGTCGGCACTGCTATCGCCTTCTGGCTTTGCAGCATCGGTATCGATTAAACAAACAACTTCGCCTACAGCAACAGCATCACCTTCTTCTGCTTTAAGCGTAATAATTCCGCTCGCTTCAGCAGGCAATTCAAGGGTTGCTTTATCACTATCAACTTCGGCAATCGCCTGATCTTTTTCTACATAATCCCCATCTTCAACAAGCCATTGGGCGATTTCAACTTCGGTGATCGATTCTCCCGGCGAAGGGACTTTCATTTCTAAAGCCATAATTCTCTATTGTTAACTTTTATTCTTTAGTTAAAACTAAAATGTTTTTTATTGGTTATTTGAATTTTTATCAAAAACATCATCAATAACACGCTGATGTCTTCTTTTGAATCGTACAGAACTACCTGCGGCTGGCGCCCCATAGAACTTACGACTACAAACTCTGAATTTTTGCGCTTCGGGAAGATGCATCAATAAGTGCCCGTAAGCTCCCATATTGCGTGGCTCTTCCTGAGCCCAAACTACATCGTCTGCATTTTTATATTTGTCAAGCGCTGCTCTAATTTCCTTTTTAGGAAGTGGGAACAATTGTTCAACACGTACGAGTGCAACATCTTCACGACCTAATTCTTCACGCTGCGCGAGCAAGTCATAATAAAACTTACCAGTCACAAAAACTAGGGTTTTTACCTGATCTACTTTTACACTGTCATCATCAATCGTCATTTGGAAGCTACCGTTTGCCAATTCTTCTTTGGTCGACATTACTTTAGGATGTCTCAGTAAACTTTTTGGCGTAAAGACGATAAGTGGTTTTCTAAAATTGGTCTTCAATTGACGACGTAATAAATGGTAGAAGTTGGCCGGAGTTGTACAATCTGCCACATACATATTATCTACTGCACAAAGCTGTAAATAACGTTCCATACGTGCCGAAGAATGCTCTGCTCCCTGACCTTCATAGCCGTGTGGCAATAACATTACCAGACCGTTTTGAAGCTTCCATTTATCTTCTGCTGCTGAAATATACTGGTCAAGCATAATCTGCGCTCCATTGCTGAAATCTCCAAACTGCGCTTCCCAGATAGGAAGTGTTTTAGGACTCGCCATCGCATAACCATAGTCAAACCCAACAACACCATACTCTGAAAGGAGCGAGTTGAAGATATACATATGACCTTGCTCTCCTTTAAGATTATTGAGCAATACGATCTCTTCTTCACTCTCTTCAACTTTGGTCACTGCGTGACGGTGTGAGAACGTTCCACGCTCTACATCCTGACCGGTCATACGCACATCAAAACCTTCTTTGAGTAAAGAACCATACGCCAGTAATTCGGCAAGACCCCAATCGATCTTATTATCATCAAAGTACATCGCGCGACGCCCTTCAATGATCTTGTTTATTTTTCTTAAGAATTTTTTCCCTTCCGGAAGCTTGGTGATCGCTTCAGCAATTTCAGTTAAGGCATCCAGATCAAAAGTCGTATCTACCGGCTGCATCATCTCATCTTCGGTAGCCGGTTCAAAACCTTCCCACTCATCCTGCATAATTGCAGTAATACGGGTAGTTTCTTCCTCTCTCGACTTTTCTAATTTTTCTTCAAGCTTCTCTTTATATTCGTTTTCCAATTGCTTTACATAACTGTCATCGATAACGCCTTCTTCGATAAGCTTTTTAGCATAAATATCTCTTGCGTTATCGTGTTTTGCGATCGCTTTATACAATTTAGGCTGTGTAAAACGCGGCTCATCACCTTCGTTGTGACCGTATTTACGATATCCTAAAAGATCGATAAATACATCACGACCAAAAGTCATTCTGAAATCTAAAGCAAATAAAGCTGCGTGCACTACCGCCTCAGCATCATCTGCATTCACGTGCAATACCGGAGATAATGTTGTTTTAGCAACATCGGTACAGTAGGTTGAAGAACGCGCGTCGAGATAATTGGTCGTAAATCCGATCTGGTTATTGATCACAATATGAATGGTACCCTTTGTGGTATAGCCATCTAATTGCGCCATCTGGATCACCTCGTATATGACACCTTGACCAGCAATTGCCGCATCTCCGTGTACCACGATAGGAAGCACCTCCTGCGGATTATCGAAATAATGACGATCTTGTTTTGCTCGTGAAATTCCTTCTACTACGGCGCCTACCGTTTCTAAGTGAGACGGGTTAGGTGCAATATTGATATTGATCTCTTTTCCGCTGTCTGTAAGTCGGCTTGAGGTCCATCCCAAGTGATATTTAACGTCTCCGTCAAACACCTCCTGATCGTAATCTTTACCGTCAAACTCACTAAAGATATCTTTAGCATTTTTTCCGAAGATATTGGTCAGGGTATTCAGACGGCCGCGGTGTGCCATTCCCATCACAAAATCTTTTACGCCTCGGTCTGCAGCCGCTTCAATAATAGCGTCTACCGCCGGAATAAAACTTTCTCCTCCTTCGAGCGAGAAACGTTTTTGACCAACGTACTTGGTATGTAAAAAGGTCTCAAAAGAAACCGCTTCATTTAATTTTCTAAGAATTTTCTTCTTCTCGTCTCCAGAAAAATTAGGGTGGTTATCATTGATATTCAGTTTATCCTGAATCCACTGAATTTCTTCAGGCTTTCTGATAAACATATATTCAACACCAATCGAATCACAGTAGATTTTCTCAAGGTGGGTAATAATATCCCGCAACGTGTTGGAGCCTATTCCTAGAATTTCACCTGCGGTAAATGTCGTATCAAGGTCTTTTTCACTAAGACCGAAGTTCTCTAAAGCCAGGGTAGGCTCATATTTTCTACGTTCACGTACCGGGTTGGTTTTTGTAAATAAATGACCTCGTGTACGGTAACCATCAATAAGTTTAACAACCTGAAACTCTTTCTGTAAGTTTTCAGGCACGGCGGCATTGGTATTTCCGCCAGTTACTACAGTAGCATCAGGCTCGATACCTAGCTCTTCTAAACCAAAATCAAAACCTTGAAAAAAAGCTCTCCAACTGGGTTCTACGCTATCAGGATGCTGTAAGTATTTATCGTAAAGTTCTGCGAAGTATGCAGTGTTTGCTGCATTGAGAAATGAAAATCTATCCATTTTATAAGTTAAATCTGTCGATTTTTTAAGCAATAATTTGTCAAAAATACAATAATTACTGCGCACCAACTGTGTGCATTCACAATTTTATGGTTATCATTAACATTTTAAAATAAGTATTTAACACCTTGCTAACAAAGTAAGTGCAATCCTAAACCATCTTATTATGAAATCGATTGTTTCCACACTCATCCTCACCGTAATTTTTACGTGTTTTACAGCTCAAAGTCATGCGCAATTTCGTTCGAGTTCCTTTTGGGACCGTGTGAGTTTTGGAGGCGGTCTCGGACTCAATTTTGGTGATGATTATTTTGCTGCAAATATCGCTCCCAGTGCGGTTTACAATTTCAACCCGTATTTTGCCATGGGTCCCGGCCTGAGTTATTCTTATGTGAAAAATGGAAGTTTAAGGTCTTCGGTAGCCGGGGGAAGTATAATTGCCCTTGCAAACCCATTACCTATCATTCAACTTTCGGCGGAGTTTGAGGAGCTGTACGTATCTCAACGCGCCGATTGGGATGGTGGCACAGTCACAAATGATTTTTGGAATTCTGCTTTGTTTCTTGGAGCCGGTTATCGCAGCGGCCCTGTAACTATTGGCGCGCGCTACAACGTGCTCTATAATGACAACGATTCAATTTACACCAGCGCCATTATGCCTTTTGTCAGGTTCTATTTTTAAACCGCACCTTTTTAAATTCGCGCTCCAGAATAAGTAGGCTTACGCGTTGCACAAATTCGTGTACTTCACTATCAGGCAAGGCTTTGATCTTAGCTTCAGAAACATCAATCGCATACAACAAAGTAAGGTAGTTTTCAAAATCAGAGAGCACCAGTTCGTACAATGCGGCTTCCAGATCTCTCAGTAATTTCTCTGATGAACTCACTTGATCAAATGTGCTGTCTAAGCCGGCACGCTTAAAGTCTTTATTAAGCTGTGACACCAGAAATGCATACAATTTCTGCTCACGTGCCGCTTCTAAAACTTGCGTGCCATTTGTCATAATTGAGTTATACTTTTCTACGCATTAAGGCTTGTGCAAACTCCTTCAAAATTGTTTTGTTCTCTTCCTTTACATCAAGACAGTCTAAATGCTCCAATGCAGTGTTAGTATACTTCTCGATCTCCTGCTGGGTAGCTTCGGCTGCGCCGGAATCGATAAAAAGCTGCTTTACCGTTTCTATTTTTTCTGAAGGATCTTGCGGATTGATACTGAATAAATGCTGAAGCTGTTTGCTATGTGCCGCATCTAAGCGTTCAAGCGCCGTTAGGTATAAGAAGGTTTTTTTGTTTTCAATAATATCACCTCCTACTTGCTTTCCAAAGGTTTTAGGATCACCAAAAGCATCTAAATAATCATCCTGAAGCTGAAACGCGATTCCTAAATCACGCCCGTATTCATAAATACGGTTTGCATTTTCAGCAGAAGCATTGGCCACAATCGCACCCATCTTTAAAGCAGCGCCTACCAAAACCGCAGTTTTGTATTCGATCATTTTAAGATATTCGGGGATCGTGACATCATCACGGGTTTCAAAATCTACATCGTACTGCTGCCCTTCACACACCTCGATCGCTGTTTTACTAAAGAGTTTTGCCAGAGCTCTAAACGTCTCTCCTTCATAATTCTCAAAAAGCTGATAGGCGCGTATGAGCATAGCATCACCAGAAAGTATCCCGGTATTTACATCCCATTTCTCGTGTACGGTTTCCTCACCACGGCGCAACGGCGCATCGTCCATAATATCGTCATGCACGAGCGAAAAATTATGAAATACTTCTACGGCAAGCGCCGCATCTAAAGCTTTTTGATGATCAGATTCAAAAATATCGGTTGCCATTAGGGTCAACACCGGTCGCAATCGCTTGCCTCCCAACTGTAAAATATAATGAATGGGCTCATAGAGATTTGCAGGCTCTTTTATTGCGAGCCTATCATTTAAATAAGCAACAAAAACTTCAGTGTATTGATCAATGCGCAGCATACTTCAAAATTTTCGGCTAAAATAAGACACTATTTCTGAACATAAGGCTCCAAGCGTCAGAAGCTGAGCTTAGGATCGCATGTTATGTAAATATTAAATATGCTAAAAACTTAGGAAACTTTTTTAGTTTTTAAAGTTTCCGTCCTATATTTGCCGCGCAATATGAAAACTGAAATATTAAATAACGCCACACAACTGTTTTTAAATCAAGGATTTAAAAGCGTTACCATGGATGATATCGCCACGCACATGGGGATATCAAAAAAGACCATTTATGCCAATTATGCGCATAAAACCGAATTGGTAGAAGCGGTAGGCCATCATTTATTAAACAACGTGCAATGCGCTGTTAAAGATATGGTTGATGAAAATATGAACCCTATCGAAGAGCTTTATGAGATCAAAAAGTATGTGATTCAACATTTACAGGGAGAGAAAACCTCATCCATTCAACAAATGATGAAGTACTATCCTAAAATCTACACCAAGCTGCGCGCATCGCAATACGAGTTTATGCGCGGCTGTATGGAAAAAAACATTTCCCGCGGTATAGAACTCGGACTTTTTAGAGACAATCTCGATGTGGAATTTGTTTCAAGGATGTATCAGGTAGGAATCACCAATATTAAAGATGAAACCATATTTCCTTCAGATAAATTTCCTCAGATCGCTTTATATGAAACCTATCTGGAATACCACATACGGGGCATCGTTACTCCGGAAGGAAGAAAAATTCTCAATCAAATAATTCATTCAAATCAAGACTAATGCGAAAAACAATTTTCCTCTTAATATGCGTTTTAGGCTCTCTAAACACAAGTAAAGCCCAAGACAGTACAGAGGTACAATCTTATGCACTAAGCCTTCAGGAAGCCATAACTTATGGTCTCGAGAATAGCTATGATGCAAAAAACGCGTACACTGATGTAGAGATCGCCCTTAAACAAAAATGGGAGATCATTGCTCAGGGACTTCCTCAGATTTCTGGCGAGGTGACGTACCAAAATCAGTTTATTCAACCTACCTCCTTTATTCCGGCGGTGGTTTTTGATCCCAGCGCAGCTCCCGGCGATTTCATCCCGGTGCAGTTTAGCCAGAAACAAAATGCTTCGGCCGTAGCCACCTGGAATCAGTTGATCTTTGACGGCTCATATATCGTAGGCGTACAATCGGCAAAAACCTTGCTTCAGATTTCTGAGAACGCCAAGGTTAAAACCGATCTTGAAGTAAAACAAGCGATCATTGAGGCCTATGGCAACGTATTGCTCGCCCAGGAAAGTGTTGCTATTCTTCAGAAAAACATAGAAACCGTAAACAAAAATCTAAACGACACCCAAAAGATTTTTGAAAACGGACTAGGTGAAGAAGAAGATGTAGAACAACTTCAAATCACTGCTTTAAATCTTGAAAGCCAACTCAACAGCACCGTGCGTCAATTGGCGATTGCATACGATATGCTCAAATTAACCTTAGGCATCCCGATTGACAGTAAACTCGTGGTAACAGATGCGCTTGAAGATTTGACGATGCAGTATTATGATCTCAATCTACTCGCAAGAGATATCAACCCTGAGAAGAATATAGATTATCGCATTGCCGAAGATCAAGCCAATCTTGCCGAAACCGAAGTAAAACTTGAAAAAAGTAAAGCCTTACCAACTTTAAGCGCCTATGTAAATTATGGAGCAGCAGGAGCGAGTAACTCCTTCACTTTCTTAAGTGATGAGCAACGTTATTTTGAGCAATCTATCTTAGGTGTTTCGTTGAGCGTGCCTATTTTCAGCAGTGGGATGCGCGCAGCGCGAACTGCTCAAAAAGAGCTGGCTTACAAACAGAGTCTCGAAGATCTTGAGCGCGCCCGCAATCAGGTAAAGCTAGAGATCGCTTCTGCACGTAATGATTATCAATTTGCACTTGACAACTTTGCCACACAAGAAAAAAACCTCGATCTGGCAGAGCGTATTGAAAATAAAAACTCCATCAAATTTTTTGAAGGTATCGCCAGCAGTTTTGAGTTGAGTGAAGCACAAACGCAACTTTATCAGGCACAACAAGATTATTTACAAGCTATGTATGAAGTGATTGCCAACAAGGCAGCACTAGAAAAAGTGCTTGACACTTCCGTTTATAAACCAAAAGAAGACTAACATCCAGACATATCCTATACGCATTATGAAAAATATAATAACCCTAATAGCCGCAGCATTCCTAATCATTTCCTGCGGAAACAAAGAAGAATCTGTTGAGAGCGTCATTGAAAGTGGTGATCTAACCGCGATTCGCGCGAAGAAGACCGAGCTGGTAAATGCTCAAAACGAACTTAAGACCGAGATCGATTCACTTAACGCAGCTATAGAAAAATTAGACGTTAAGAAAAAAGCAGCCTTAGTTACTGCTGAAACTTTACAAGACACCTTGTTTAAACATTATTTTGAAGTACAAGGAAATGTAAACACAGACCAAAACATTGTGCTGTATGCAGAATATACCGGTGTACTTACGCAGCTCTACGTCAAAGAAGGGCAGCGCGTTGCAAAAGGACAGCGTCTTGCTAAAATTGATGATGGTGGTTTAGGAAGTGAACTTGCCCGCCAGGAAGCGCAAACGGCTTTAGCAAAAACAACTTATGAGCGTCAAAAACGCCTTTGGGATCAAAAAATTGGTTCAGAGATCAATTATCTGGAAGCAAAGACCAACTACGAAGCGATGCAGGCTGCAACAGATCAGTTGCGTTCTCGTGTGGGAAAAACGGTGATCACTGCGCCGTTCTCAGGAATTGTAGACAATACCTTAGCAGATCAAGGACAAGTGGTAAATGCAGGACAAACCGGAGTGTTACGTCTGGTAAACCTGAGCGATATGTATGTAGAAGCTTCTATTCCTGAAGCCTTTTTAGGTAAAGTTTCTGAAGGTACCGATGTTAAAATCAGACTGGCTTCGATAGGCAAAACCTACGACGGGAAGATTAGACAAGTAGGCAACTTCGTAAGCCCTGACAGCAGAACCTTTGATGTAAAAATTTCGATTCCAAACCCAGACAACACCATCAAGCCTAACTTGATCGCTACGGTTATGGTTAATGATTATACTTCAGAAAACGCCATTGTCGTACCTGAAAATGTGGTTCAGCAGAATGCGTTGGGCAACAGCATCACCTATGTTTATGAAGAACAAGCTGACGGGACCGCAATTGCAAAACAAGTACAAATAAAAGAAGGTTACAGCGATGATCAGCGTATAGAGATCACTTCTGGACTTAGTGCCGGAGACCGACTGATCATTGAAGGAGCGCGCTCTCTTAGAGACGGTCAAGCTGTAGAATTAAAAGAATCTTCAAACAACCAATAAGATGGCCAAAAACACTTATAAAGAATTTAGCATATCGTCTTGGGCAATAGACAATAAGATGACGGTGTATGTGATCACCGCGATCATCTTACTCAGCGGTCTGTTTGCCTACTACAGTATGCCGCGTGAAGCATTCCCAGAGATCATAGAAACCAAGATCTATGTGAGCTCTGTAAATCCCGGGAATGCTGCAGAAGACGTAGAAAAATTTATTACCGAGCCGCTCGAAGAAGAATTCAACGACATCGCCGGGATCAAAGAGATCACTTCTACCACGCTTCAGGACTACAGTATTATCATTGTAGAATTTGAAGAGGACATAGATGTGAACGTTGCAAAAACCAAGGTTAAAGATAAAGTTGACTTGGTAAAGGCAGAAACAACCTGGCCTACGCTAGACAACGGTGCCAAGGTAGAACCCAACATTTTTGATCTTAACATTTCTGAAGAGCAGCCTATCTTAAACATCAACCTTACCGGAGATTTTCAGGTACAGCAGTTGAAAGATTATGCCGAGCATCTTCAGGATAAGATCGAATTGCTTCCGCAGATCAAAGAAGCGACCATTCGTGGTGCTGAAGAACAAGAGGTAGAAGTCGCTGTCGACATTTATAAGATGACTGCTTCTAAAGTGAGTTTTGACAACATCATCAACGCGATACGCTCAGAGAACAACACGATCTCTGCAGGTAACGTGATCACCGATGGTTTGCGTAAAAACATCCGAGTTTTAGGAGAAATTCAAGACCCTAAAGAGCTGAATAATATAGTAGTAAAACGCGATGGCGGAAACATTTTTCTTAAAGACATCGCAACAGTACGCTTTAAAGAAAAAGATCCTACCACTTTTGCCCGCGAATACGGTCAACCGGTGGTGATGCTTGACGTTAAAAAACGGGCAGGTAAAAATATGATCGAAGCGGTAGAGTCGATCAAAAAGATCGTTGCCGAAGAAGAAGCCAATTACTATCCAGAGTCGTTACACATCAGCCTTACCAATGACCAGTCGATCAAAACGGCAAATCAGGTAGACGACTTGGTAAATAACATCATATTTGGTGTTATTCTGGTGGTTGTGGTTTTGATGTTCTTCTTAGGATTTAGAAATGCACTATTTGTAGGTTTTGCGATTCCGCTTTCAATGTTTATGTCGCTTACCATTTTATCTAGTTTAGGTTTCACCCTGAATACGATGGTACTTTTTGGTCTTGTAATGGGACTGGGAATGCTGGTAGATAATGGTATCGTGGTGGTTGAAAACGTATACTCCTTGATGGATCAAGGAATGCCGCGCATCAAAGCTGCAAAGCAAGGTCTGGGTGAAATCGCCTGGCCTATTATCGCTTCTACAGCGACCACACTTGCTGCCTTTTTCCCCTTAGGATTGTGGCCGGGAACCATTGGTAAGTTTATGATCTATTTCCCGATCACACTTTCGGTGGTATTGAGTTCGTCTTTATTTGTGGCGCTCATCATCAACTCGATGTTGACCTCACGCTTTATGAAGACCGAAGAGGAAGATATGAGCAAAAAGAGCCTTATACGCAACAGCCTTATCCTCTCAATTATTGGGGTAATAATGCTCATTGTAGGTTTTGTGATAGATTCCGGAGGTTTTAGAGGTATTGGTAACTTGCTGTTATTGCTCGCGATTATGCTTTGGGCCTATAAATATTTCTTAGCAGGAGCCGTGCGTTATTTCCAGTTTGAATCACTTCGAAAATTAGAGAACACCTACGAGCGTTTCTTAAAGTACGCGCTGCGCGGAAAAAAAGCGTATGCCTTTTTCTTCGGGACCGTAATTATGCTGTTCTTATCCTTTGTTCTGGTAGGTATTGCACAGCCTAACGTGCTGTTTTTCCCGGAAAACCAGCCCAATCAGATCATTACTTATATAGAATATCCTGAAGGGACGGCGATCGAAAAAACCAATCAGCTTACTAAGCAAATCGAGCAACGCATCTTTGACGCGATCAAGAAATATGAAGATGCAGACGGATATAACTTTATGGTAGAGAGTGCCATCTCTCAGGTAGGTCAAGGTGCCGGAAACCCACAAACCGATGGTGGCCAGAGTAATGAAATGCCGCATAAAGGAAAGGTCACCTTATCTATGCGCGATTTTAAACTGCGCCGTGGCGTAAAAAGTAGCACCGTACTTTCTGAAGTGCGTGAGGCTGTTAAAGGCTTTCCGGGAGCTTCGGTAATTGTTGAGAAAGATGCTGCCGGTCCTCCGGTAGGTTATCCTATCAATATCGAGATCAGTGGTGAAGATTATGAAGAAATGCTTCTTGCCGCAGAGAATATGCGTACCTATATCGAAGGCTTAGGCATTGGCGGTATTGAAGAACTCAAACTTGACGTCAACAAATCTAAAGCAGAACTTGGTGTTACGGTAAGCCGTGAAAAAGCAGGTCAGTTAGGTATTTCTACTGTAGCTGTTGGGCAGACCTTGAGACGTTCGGTTTATGGTGAAGAAGCTTCTACTTACAAAGAAGGCGATGATGACTATGAGATCAATGTGCGTTTTAATGAAGATTACCGTTATGACGAGAATGCATTATTCAATCAACCGGTAACCTTTAGAAACAATCAAGGTCAGATCATCCAAGTGCCTATTTCGGCTTTGGTAGATAAAAAATCTTCTTCCGCTTTTAGCGCAATAAAACGTAAAGACCTTAAACGGGTAATCACACTGTATTCAAACGTGCTTACCGAGCAAGGTTTTAACGCCACAGAAATTGTAGGGCAATTGAAGAACGAACTTGCAGGCTACGATTTGCCTAGCGGAATTTCATATAGTTTTACCGGTGAACAAGAAGAACAAGCAGACAATATGAGCTTCCTGTTGATGGCATTAGGTATTGCGATGGGTTCTATCCTACTTATTCTGGTAGCACAATTCAACTCGCTTTCTAAGCCGGTGATCATTCTTATGGCGGTAGTCTTAAGTTTGGTAGGTGTGTTCTTAGGTTTGATCATCTTCCAGATGGACTTTGTGATCCTGATGACGATGATGGGTATTATTTCGCTTGCGGGTATTGTGGTAAACAATGCGATCGTTCTTATCGATTACACGCAGATCCTGATCGATCGTAAGAAAGAAGAATTAGGTGTTGAAGACGATGACTATCTTACTAAAGAAGAATACTTTAAACTTACCGTTGCCGGTGGTAAATCGCGCTTAAGACCGGTATTGCTTACGGCGATCACTACGGTTCTTGGTTTGATTCCGTTAGCAGTAGGACTTAATATTGACTTCTTTGGATTGTTTACAGATTATGATCCTGCGATTTACATTGGTGGGGATAACGTGATCTTCTGGGGACCGCTGGCGTGGACGGTGATCTTCGGGTTGGTATTTGCTACCTTCCTTACCTTAGTGATCGTACCGGTGATGTTTTACTTAACCAACCGTGCTAAAGTAAAATTTGCCGATAAACGCAAAGCACGTGAAGAGCAAAAGAAACAAGCTAAACTAGCCGCAGCTTCTGAAACTTCAGAAAGCTAGAAAAGCTTTTCATTTTAATTAGACTTAAAAGCAGAAGGACAACCTTCTGCTTTTTTGTTTTTCTAGGCTTGAATCCCATAAAAACGGAAAGCTTTACGCCTAAGTAAACTACCTCTTGGCAAGCCTCGGAGTATTTAACCCTTTGGCGGTGCCAATAAAATAACCTCAAAACAATAGGTGGTGACTTGCTTTAACTTCTTAAATTTGCACCTCAAATAATCAAGCATGTACAGAACGCATAATAACGGAGCTTTACGCGCCGAACATATAAACGAAACGGTTACTCTTGCCGGCTGGGTTCAAAAATCCAGAGACAAAGGTTTTATGATCTGGGTAGATCTACGCGATCGCTACGGCATCACCCAACTTATTTTTGACGAAGAACGCACCCCTAAAGCGGTGATGGATCTTGCCAAAACTATGGGACGTGAGTTTGTGATTCAGGTTACCGGAAAGGTGATCGAGCGTGAATCTAAAAACCCAAAAATGCCTACCGGTGATGTAGAGCTTTTGGTTGAAAAATTAGAGATCTTGAACGAGGCCAAAACGCCTCCGTTTACTATTGAAGATGCAACCGATGGTGGTGAAGATCTCCGTATGAAATACCGTTATCTGGACATCAGAAGAAATCCGGTTAAGGAGAAACTCATCTTTAGACATAAAGTGAGTATTGCCGTACGCAACTATTTATCGGAGCAAGGTTTTATTGAAGTTGAAACGCCGTATTTAATCAAATCTACTCCGGAAGGTGCCCGTGATTTTGTGGTACCTAGCCGAATGAACGAAGGTCAGTTTTACGCGCTTCCGCAATCGCCACAAACGTTTAAGCAATTGCTTATGGTGGGCGGTATGGATAAGTATTTCCAGATCGTAAAGTGTTTTAGAGATGAAGATCTACGTGCAGACCGCCAGCCGGAATTCACGCAGATCGACTGCGAGATGGCTTTTGTAGAGCAAGAAGACATCCTGAACATTTTTGAAGGACTTACGAAACACCTTTTAAAAGAAGTTGTAGGTTTTGAGATCGAAAGTTTCCCGAGAATGACCTATGACGAGGCGATGGCAAAATACGGTAACGACAAGCCGGATATTCGCTTTGGGATGGAGTTTGGCGAACTCAACGCAGTAGCGCAGCACAAGGACTTTAAAGTATTCAATAGTGCTGAGTTGGTTGTAGGTATCGCGGTTCCGGGAGGAGCGAGTTATACCCGAAAAGAGATCGATAAGCTTATCGATTGGGTGAAGCGACCACAAGTTGGTGCTTTAGGAATGGTGTATGTAAAATGCAATGAAGATGGAAGTTTTAAATCTTCAGTAGATAAATTTTACGATCAGGAAGATCTTGCTAAATGGGCAGAAGCTACCGGCGCACAACCCGGAGATCTGATCTGTGTACTTTCTGGAGAAACATCAAAAACCCGCGCGCAATTGAGCGCGCTGCGTATGGAATTGGCCACACAATTAGGCTTGCGCAAGTCAGACGAATTTGCGCCGCTTTGGGTAGTTGACTTCCCGCTTTTAGAATGGGATGAAGAAACCGAGCGTTACCACGCGATGCACCACCCGTTTACTTCTCCTAAACCCGGACAAATGGAATTGCTAGACACCAAGCCCGGCGAAGTAAAAGCAAATGCTTACGACCTTGTATTGAACGGAAACGAAATAGGCGGTGGTTCTATACGTATTCACGATAAAGAGATACAATCTAAGATGTTTGATTATCTAGGCTTTACCAAAGAAGAAGCACAGGCACAGTTTGGCTTCCTGATGGATGCGTTTCAATACGGTGCGCCACCACACGGTGGTTTGGCCTTTGGTCTAGACCGTTTGGTAGCGATTTTAGGCGGACAAGAAACGATAAGAGATTTTATCGCATTCCCTAAAAACAATGCCGGCCGAGATGTGATGATCGATGCACCTGCAACAATTGATGCTGCACAATTAGAAGAACTAAACCTGAAGATCACTTTGTAAACTTCAGTCTTTATAAAACAAGAAAGCAGCCTTATTAGGCTGCTTTTTTTATGGCTAGTACTCAAGAGCCACCTTAAGGAGGTTATTCTGCAGATATGAAAACAAAAAAAGGTCCGGACAATGTCCGGACCTTTTTATATAGCTAATTCAAATACGATTATAATCTCGCTTCGATCCAAGTCCAAGTAGAAATATCAACTTGAGTACCTGTATTGTATGCTTCTGTTAACACAGCAGCAGCACCGTCAATCATAACATTAGTTAATGCGCCATCATCTCTAAAATCAAGGTTAGTATCATAACCTTCTAGGTAAAGATTAGTGATGATTGCTCCAGATTCTTTTTTGAACTGTAATGCAGTACCACCTACAGTAGAAATAGCAGTTACATTAACAAAAGTTGGATTGTTATTTACACCGTCTCCTTCAAATGCAGTTGAGAAATCAGCATTCGTATGTGTGATATAGGTGTTAGTTACTGTTCCATTCCATCCTTCAGTCCAGTCTACAGCATCATCCTGATTGTTATCTAAGTAGATGTTGTTTACAGATACAGTACCTCCAAAGAATTCTACACCGTCATCATCACCGTTAATGATCGCAATGTTTTCGATAGTAGTTTCAGAACCTACAGCATATAAAGTAAGACCGTTAAATTGTGAGTCTGCATTGATCTGAGCTCCTGCTCCAATGATCACAAGGTTTGTGATATCTCCAGAATCATCATCATCTGTAGTTCCTCCATAAACAAGACCTCCTACTTCTGCAGTTGCATCGATACCTTCAGTAGTAGTAGCCTCACCACAAACAACAAGACCTCCCCAGTCACCACGGTTTCCGTTTAAAGAACCCATTACTACAGGGTTATCTTCGGTACCGTTAATGTTGATAGTTGCTCCTTTTTCAACAGCGATGTAAATACTTGCACCACCATCTAATGCAGTGATTTTAGTTCCTGCAGGGATAGTTAATGTGTTACCAGATTTTACGGTAAATACGTCATCTAATAAGTAACGCGTGTCAGCATCAAGAGTCATATCTGCTGTAAGATCTCCGTTTAAAGAAACATAAGCTTTAGCCTCAAGACCTGATTGTACCCAAGCAAAATCTGCGATATCTACAGTTGCAGTTGCCACATAGCTTAATGCAGGGTTAGAAGTTTCTCCTTCAATAACAACATTAGTTAATGCTCCACCATCTCTAAAGTCTAAAGAAGTGTCAAAACCTTGTAATGAAAGACCGGTGATCGTTGCACCAGATTCTTTTTTAAACTGTAAAGCAGTTCCTCCTGTTTCAGAAACAGCAGTAAAGTCTGTAATTGTAGGGTTTGCATTGTCGCCGTCTGCTTCAATGGCAGTAGAGAAATCATCACGATTTAAAACCACATAAGTGTTTGTGATAGCACCACTCCATCCTTCTGTCCAGTCTACAGAGTCATCTTGGTTATTCTCTAAGTAAAGATTGGTCACGCTTGCAGTTCCTCCAAAGAACTCCACACCATCATCTTCCCCGTTCAAAATAGCCACATTTGTGATTTCAGTCTGAGCACCTACAGAATATAAAGTAAGTCCGTTATACTGAGAGTCAGAGTTAATTTGAGCACCAGCATAGTTGATTATCAAGTAATCAATAGAACCAGAATCATCATTATCATCTGTACCACCGTAGATAAGACCACCTACTTCTGCAGTTGCGTCTACACCTTCTGTAGTAACAGCTTCACCACAGATCACAAGACCTCCCCAGTCACCACCTTGCTCATTAGCAGAAGTCATAACCACAGGATTAGAAGCTGAACCGTCAACTATGATATCTCCTCCTTGCTCTACAGCAATGTACTTATCGGTACCTGTTTCAGAAACAATACGTGTTCCTGCAGGGATGGTTAAAGTAGCTCCGCTTTTTACAATAAAAGATCCTGTAAGTTTGTATTCTACAAGCGGGTCTAATTCGCGATCTTCGGTTAAGTTTCCGGTAAGATTTGCATCTTCAGTAGGAGTTCCTCCTCCAAAACCTAGATCGTCATTGTTAGAGCAGCTACTCACCGCCATTGCTAGACCTAAAGCAAAAATCTTTAGGTATTGGTTATTCATCATTCTTTTCATAATTAATCGGTTTTTAATTAGTTTTTATTTAGAAGTCATAGGTAAGACCTAACAAGAAGGTTCTTCCTATAGTATATGACTGTACTGTTGCATTAAAAACTGGGTCTCCGTTTGTAGGACGCTGAATTTGCGTTTGCTCGATGGTTGGGTCTAATAAGTTTCTACCGGTAAGCTTTACCGCAAAACCATCAGTTACTTGTTTAGACAATACCGCATCAAGTACCACAAAACCTTGTTCTACAATTGCCTCGTTAAAGAACACATCTGGTTGCTGCTGATTACGTGGAGCGCCTAATGCAAATATTTTTGAAGATGCATAGTTACCCACTACGTTAAGTTCCCAAGGATTTTCTTCAGCAGTGCTGAATCCTAAAGTTCCATTCACGATCCAATCAGATGCACCCTGTAGACCTTCAGTAGATTTACCGTTGTATTTAAAGGTTCTTAGTAAAGTTCCGTTCTCATCGTAGGTTTCTTTAAGATCCTGCTCGTGGAACATACGGGTAATATTACCCGATAAACGCACCCCAATGCTACCGCTATCTTCTTCTGGTTTTACAATATTTACACGACCTTCTAATTCAAGACCAAAGATGTTTGCCTGATCTCCTGCGTTGAAATACGAGAAAATACCTGCAGATCCTCTTTGCTGAACCTTATTGATAGGGTCGTTGATCATCTTATAGAATGCAGCTACAGATAAAAGCTCATCTGAAGATGGGAACCACTCATACTTTAGATCAAAGTTGTAGTTGATTGAAGCTTCTAAATCTGGGTTACCTTTAGTTACCTGGCCTACCGGAGATACATACTCAAAAGGAGCGATCTCTTTAAATTCTGGAAGTGTGATGGTACGGCTACCCGCAAAACGCACGCCTTGATCTTCGGTTAAGTTGTACTTAAAGTTTACCGAAGGGTACAGATTAGTGTATTCTTTAGTAGTTGCTCCTCTTCTGCCCGGATAGTTGTTTACATCAAAAAGAACATCGATCGCATCGCGCTGAAAACGCATACCTACATTAAGATTGAATTTCTCTTTTTGTAAGCTATATGCAGCAAAAGCCGATTGTGATTCTAGATCTGCGATGTAGCGATCTGTAGGTAAAAATTGAAAGTCAAGATCTCCAGAACGGAAGTTTTCTTCAGTAAAGATCACATCAAGATTATCTATAGAAACGTTACCAAAATCTGCTCCGGCATTACTCTCAGTAGCACCTATAAATTGCGATTTAAAATTACGCGACTTCATACGCGCATTCAATCCACCTGAAATTTCAGACTTAGAACCGGTATCTAGATCTTCGCTTAATACATAAGTATCTTTAATAAAGCCGGCAAGCTCTTCGTCATTTATCAGCTGAAAACTTTTACGCTGCTGAAATCCTCCGGTTACCCCTAGTTGAACAAAGTCTGCATCAGGAGTAATATTAACCTCATTTCTAACACGGTTAGGCTCATCTGCACTCAATAGGTTGATACCTACTCCCCAATCTAAGGTGTTCTTTTCTGAAAGATCGTGGTTACCAAAGAATTGGTTTACCCAAAGTCTTGTTTGCTTCGTATTTTGATCTCTGATGAATTGAAATACATCATCTCTAGACTCTTCCTCAAAGATGGTTGCCTCTCCATTTCTACCTCCTTCAAATACTTGATCAGAAAGGCTGTTTACAAATAGAGATACCCATCTTACATCGTTCTTGTCATTTATTTTATACTCGGTATTTAACAAACCGGTTGTAGTGACTCTGCGATTGTAATAGCTCGCATCAGTAATACTGTCGTCAATATTGTTTTCTCTATACTGTCTAAAAACTCCGTTTCTGTATGTAAAATCTCCAGACTGAGAAGCAGTAAAAAGCACTTTAAACTTCTCACCAAATTTCTTACCAGCAGTAATTGCATAACGGTAATTCATAGGAAAATTAGCCGTTGAAGTATTCCAAGTCTGCTGCGTCATACGAGGGTATGCGCTATAGCCTGGCGAACTTGCCTGCGTAGTTTCATTAAAGCCTTGATTCTTTAAAAAGCCTAAAGTATAGTCGCTTTTATTACCTGTAAGTTTAAAATTATCACTTACGCCGCTTTGTGTTGCATTGGTATTAGCTCCTACACGTATCCCTACACCAAGTTCTTTAGTCCCGCTTAATTCTTTAGTAGATACATCTATAGTACCAGAAGCCTGGTCTGCAGAGTTGCTCACACCATACGTCTTGCTGATCCCTACATTCTGAATAACTCTAGTAGTAAAAAGACCAAGATCAAAGTTTTTCTTTTCAACATCATCAGAAGGAATAGGCAACCCATTCATAGTGGTATATAAATAGCGGTCTCCCAATCCTCTTACATAGATATCTCCGGAAGCCTGACTTGCAGTAACTCCAGAAATTTTAGTAGTTGCAGTAGCAGCATCGGTAACCCCTTGTTTTGCAAGTTGCACAGCACCTATACTTTCTTTGATCTCTACTGCTTTCTTTTGCTCAAGAAGAAGCGCAGACTCACGCTCTCTACTGGTTTGTACTTGAATAACAACCTCATCTAAAGCTGCCGCACTAGCTCCTAGAGCCGTACTTACATTGGTAAACTTACCATCTTGTACTACTACATTAGGGATGGTTACCGCCTCATAACCTACAAAGCTAAATTCTACTTCATAAGTTCCTACGGGTACATTTTCTATGATGTACTTTCCGTCAAAATCGGTGGTAGCCCCTTTAGTGGTTCCCTTAATAATAACATTGGCAAATGGAAGAGGCTCATTGTTCATCTCTTTGTCTGAGAGCGTTCCTTCAATTGTTCCTGTTTGTCCTAATGCAACTGCTGAAAACATTAGCATTATTAGACCTAAAATCTGTTTCATCAATAATCGTATTTTGTGCTGCAAAGATGTTGCGAAAGAATCTGTAGCCAGTTAATCGAATGTTATGAATTCGTAACCCATGGGTTACTTCATGGTTACCTTAATGTTAACAGATTTTTGAGTCGGCTGGGTTTCATTAGATTAAAATTTGGCAAAGATGTATCTTGCCAAAAATTGCACGTCATGATGAATTGGGAGCATTTACTATCCTTAAAAAGACAAGGCGATACCGCCAAAAGACTACGTATAGAACAGGACGACACGCGCCTGGGTTTTGAAGTTGATTATGACCGTATAATCTTTTCGGCGCCCTTTAGAAGCTTGCAAGACAAGACCCAAGTCATCCCACTTTCTAAAACCGATTTTGTTCACACGCGCTTAACACACAGTCTCGAAGTCTCAGTTGTGGGACGCTCGTTAGGACGTATGGTAGGTAAAAAACTATTAGAAAAATACCCACACCTCGAACAAGTCTACGGCTACAAATTCAATGATTTTGGCGCGATCGTAGCTGCAGCAGCGCTGGCACACGACATTGGGAATCCCCCATTTGGACACAGTGGAGAGAAAGCCATTGGCGAATTCTTTAAAAATGGCTACGGAAAACGCTATAAAGACAGCCTTACGGCGAAAGAGTATCAAGACCTTATCAAGTTTGAAGGTAATGCCAATGGTTTTAAGGTACTTTCTCAAAGCAAACCGGGAGCACAGGGCGGCTTGCGTTTATCATATGCTACTTTAGGCGCATTTATGAAATATCCTAAAGAATCGCTTCCGCACAAACCTTCAGATCATATTGCCGATAAAAAATATGGCTTCTTTCAGTCTGAACGAGCGCTCTTTGAAGATGTCGCCCAAGAACTCGGACTTTTAAAGCGCAGCGCTACAGCTGATGTAAGTTGGTCACGACATCCGCTTGCCTATCTCGTTGAAGCTGCCGACGATATTTGCTACACCATCATCGACTTTGAAGACGGTATAAACCTGGGGCTCATCCCTGAAGAATATGCCTTAGAATATATGGTAAAGCTCGTAGGACAAACCATAGACCGCAATAAATACAATGCGCTTCAAGAGACTTCAGACCGTGTGAGTTACTTGCGCGCACTGGCGATAGGCACGCTTATTAATGAGAGCGTGGATACCTTTATGAAATACGAAGAAGAGATCCTTGCAGGTACTTTTGACCAGTCGCTTATCGATAAAAGCAGTTACCAAGCGCAAATTACAGACATCATTAACTTAAGTATCGAGCGCATTTATAACAGTCGCGAAGTGATCGAAAAAGAGATCGCCGGCTATGAGATCCTGTCTACCTTATTAGAAGCGCGTTGTCGTGCTTTAGACAACAACGACACGCATTACAATCAATTGATTCAGCAATTGCTAGCGCCTAATGATCATTCTGAAAAGAGCTTGTATGAAAACCTCATCCAGATCTGCGCTGAAGTCTCTACCATGACCGATGGTAAAGCCTTACGTAATTATAAAAAGATTAAAGGGCTCGATATTAAATAAGAATATCTTACTACTTTTGCAAGATTACCAAATGCTATGAAACATAAATACTATTGCTTCCTTTCAATACTTATTATAAGCCTATTCTTGAACAGCTACAATACATTAGCTCAAGAAAATTGGAAAAATATTATTGATCAACATCGAGAAGAAAATATTGCAAGTAAATCAATATCATCAAGTGATTTAACTTGGGAAGTGATATCCTCCTCTGAAACAAAAGGCACAGATAATATAGTTAATATTTATGGCCAGCAGACCTTAAATGGTATACCTGTTTTTAAAGCTGTAAGTGCTTATACAATAAAAAACAAAAAAGTTTTAAGTTTCGAAGAGAGTTTTTTGAACCTCTCTGATTTTGTAAAAAGAAAGAATAAAGGCATTACCAAACGTATGGCTATTTTAAGCTTAATCAATAAGCTTAAAATCAACCAAAAATCAATAGCTCTAAAAGAAGAGTTATCTCCGAATGAGGCTATGTTTACCTCTCAAAACTCAAAAGAGCCTATTAGGATAAAATTATATTATTTAAGATCAGGGGATGATATTTTAGAATTAGCTTGGAAAGTAGAGCTGTACGATCAAGATCAAAATCATTGGTGGAGCGCCTTAGTAAACTCCACAACCGGAGAAATAGAATTTCTAAATGACTGGGTTCTAAACTGTACTTTCCCTAATTCTATCACTCGCAAAACCACTTACCTTAGTACTCCTCATGATACTTTTTTTAAAGCAAGCTCCTTATTATCAGGTGAGCAATATAGAGTATTCCCATTACCCCTAATGAGTCCCGCAGAAGGTGAAAGCCAGCTCATCACCGAACCTCAAAACCTCACCGCCTCTCCTTTTGGATGGCATGACACCAATGGTGCTGACGGTGCAGAATACACTATAACTAGAGGAAACAACGTATGGGCTTACGAAGATCTAGATGGGTCAGGAGGATCTGAAGGTGATTCTCCTAATGGAGGAAGTTCATTAAATTTTGATTTTCCCTTTGAATTAAACCAAAATCCTAGAGAGTATTTAGATGCTTCAACTACCAATTTATTTTATATCAATAATAAGATACATGACATAGCATTTGTCAATGGCTTTGACGAAGCATCTGGTAACTTTCAAACAAGAAATTATTCTGGGGATGGTGTTCAAGGTGATTACGTTAATGCCATATCCCAAGACGGTAGTGCACTTAACAATGCTACCTTTGCGACTCCACCAGATGGCATTAGCCCACGAATGCGTATGTTTATATGGAGTGCACCGGGGCCTCCAGGAGATGTATTGACAATTACATCTCCATCTAGTATTACAGGCAATTATTCTGGGGTGCCTGCAGCAATTGGAAGACCTCTTTCTACTTCACCTATCGAAGAAAGAATCATTTTGGTGCGTGATAACAATTCTTCTTTTAGCTCCACTGATGAAAATGACGGATGTGATAATATTTTGAATAGTGGTGATATTTCAGGAAATATCGCTTTAATGCGTAGAGGTGCCTGTGACTTTGATGAGAAAATTAAAAAGGCTCAAAATGCAGGAGCTAAGGCTGTTATTATAGTAAATAATGTAGACGGCACACCTGTTACCATTAATGGAGATGATACAACAATTTTCATTCCGTCTGTTATGATTAACAGAGAACAAGGTGAAGCAATAATAGACATTCTCAAAACAGGAGCTACGGTAAATGGAGTACTTCAAAATCAAGGACCTTTCCAAAAAGACGGCTCGTTAGATAATGGTATAATTCTTCATGAGTATACGCACGGTATTTCAAACCGTCTAACCGGAGGACCTTTAGATTCAGATTGCCTAGTACCTTGTACTGAAAGAGATTCTAATGGTAATTGCATATCAAATTCGTATACTGAGCAGATGGGCGAAGGATGGTCAGACTATTTTTCTCTTCTCTTGACTTTAAAAAGTGAGGATTCTGCCAATGACGCAAGATTAATAGGTTCTTATATACTAAGTGACGAAAGAACAGATGAAGAAATTGGCCTTAGACCCTTCCCATACAGTCGCGACTTGAGTATCAACCCTTTAACATATGACGACACTAATGATGCTTCACTGCTTTCAGCACCTCACGGCGTAGGTACAGTATGGGCATCAGTGCTATGGGATTTGACTTGGGATCTCATTGATTTTTATGGATTTGATCCTGACATATATACCGGAAATGGCGGTAATAATATTGCTCTTAAACTGATTATTCAAGGCATGAAAATGCAACCTTGCCAGCCTGGCTTCATTGATGGAAGAGATGCTATTTTAGCTGCAGATGAAGCACTATATGAAGGCAAGCATAAATGCATTATTTACAACACATTTGCACGAAGAGGAATGGGCGTTAATGCCCGGCAAGGAGAATCCACTTCACGATTCGATCAAATTGAAAATTTTGAAGTTCCGCCTGAATATTCAGAAGATTGTGTCTTAAGTTTAAAAGATCTAGAAAAAAATGCCAATACATTCAACATATACCCTAATCCTTCAAATGGACAATTTGAAATCTATCTCAACGAAAACTATGGAGAAGGAGTAGTTAAAGTATATAGTTTAAATGGTAAAATGCTATTTGAGAGCAAAAATACATTAGAGGGTGTCTTAAACTTCAACATCCCATCTTTGTCTAGTGGTTCTTATATCATAAACATCAAAGGACGTAATATCAACATAAGCAGAAAACTTCTAATTAAATAAAATTTTTATAGGCTACATAAAGTAACTTAAGCGCACTTTCAAGCTTTCAAAATCCAGACCCACCGAAGCCTTCAGTTCTTCGGTGGTTCCTTGTTCGATAAAGCGGTCGGGAATTCCCAGGAGTTCGAGTTTGCCTGTATAATTTTGGCGTATCGCTTCCTCAGCGATTGCGCTACCAAAACCTCCGGAAACGACACCATCTTCAAGCGTGATCACCGTTGAATAGGTGCTGAAAACTTCTTGCAGCGCTTCAAGATCCAGCGGCTTGACAAAACCAAAATAATATACTGCAACCGCTTCGGGATAAACTTCAGCAAGCTGTAACGCCGTTTCCGTCAGGCTACCGGTTACTAAAACCGCGATTTTATCACCTTCGGTTAACTTTTCAGCTTTACCAATTTGTATCTCTTGAAACGAAGTTTTCCAGTCGATCGTAGTACCCCGACCGCGAGGATAGCGAATCGCAATAGGTTGTTCTAGCCCAAGCTGAGCGGTATGCATGATATTGCGCAGACTTTCCTCATTCCGCGGAGCGAAAAGGATAAGGTTCGGAATGCAGCGCAAGTAGGCCAGGTCAAAAACCCCATGGTGCGTCGCCCCATCAGCTCCTACGAGTCCGGCGCGATCTACACAGAAAATAACCGGAAGCTTTTGCAAAGCCACATCGTGAATCAACTGGTCGTACGCCCGCTGTAAAAAGGTAGAATAGATGGCACAAAAAGCGACTCCCCCTGCGGCTGCGATCCCCGCAGCAAGGGTGACGGCGTGCTGCTCGGCGATCCCCACATCAAAAGCCCGTTCAGGAAACGCCTGCATCATATACTTTAACGAACTCCCGGTAGGCATCGCCGGCGTGATGCCCACGATCTTCTCGTTCTTTTTAGCCAACTCCACTAAAGTCAACCCAAATACATCCTGATATTTTGGAGGTTGGGGGGTGGTGCTTTTAGGATTGAGTTCTCCGGTTAAAGCATCAAACTTCCCCGGTGCATGATAGAGTACTTGTTCTTTTTCGGCTTGCTTGAGTCCTTTACCTTTGGTGGTGATCACGTGTAAAAACTTAGGGCCTTTGATCTTTTTCAGCGTTTTAATGATCTCCAGAAGTTTGTCGATATCATGACCATCAACCGGACCAAAATACTTAAAGTTTAAGGCCTCAAAAATATTTTCCTGCCGCTGACTCCCGGTCTTTACATTGGTCAGGTAATTTTTCAACGCGCCCACACTCGGGTCGATTCCTATCGCATTGTCATTCAGGATCACGAGTAAATTGGCATCACTATCGCCGGCGTGATTCAAGGCTTCAAAGGCCATCCCGCTGGCGATAGATGCATCGCCGATGACCGCAATATGCTGGCGCTGAGTATTCCCTTGAATTTTCGCTGCGATCGCCATACCTAAAGCCGCAGAGATCGACGTGCTCGAGTGCCCGGTCCCAAAAGCATCATAAACACTTTCTTCCCGCTTAGGAAAACCGCTCAATCCGCCCAATTGCCTATTAGTATCAAAGTTATCCCGGCGTCCGGTAAGGATTTTATGTCCGTACGCCTGATGTCCCACATCCCAAATGAGTTGATCATAAGGGGTATTGAATGCATAATGCAGGGCCAGCGTGAGTTCTACCACGCCCAGACTTGCTCCCAGATGCCCTTCTTTAGTAGCGACAATAGCAATGATAAAACGGCGCAATTCTGCAGCAAGCGTATTCAGTTCTGCTACCTGAAGTTTACGTAAATCCTGAGGGTCATTAATGGTTTCTAAAAGCGGGTAACTCATAAAACAAAGGTAGCCGAACTTCAAGAAATAATTAGTTGGTCTTTTAAAAATGATACTGCAAAAAACTTTTTATCTTCAAGCTTTAAAACCAACCGCATGGCGCTTATCGAACCTTTTGACGATCACTATTTTATGAAAAAAGCCTTGCAGGAAGCCGAGACTGCTTTTGAGCTGGGTGAGATTCCCGTAGGTGCTATTGTTACGGTAAACAACAGGATCATCGCCCGGGCGCATAATTTAACCGAACATCTACACGATGTGACCGCTCACGCCGAAATGCAAGCCATTACTGCCGCAGCCAATTTTTTAGGCGGAAAATATTTAACCGATTGTACACTGTATGTAACGCTCGAGCCTTGCCAGATGTGCGCCGGCGCCTTGTATTGGAGCCAGATCAGTCGAATCGTTTTTGGGGCGGCAGATACTACCCGTGGCTATCAAAAAATGGGAACGCAACTGCATCCTAAAACGCAGGTGACTTCCGGCATTATGGAAACTGAAGCTGCTCAATTACTGAAGCGCTTTTTTATCGAGCGCCGCAACCTCAACTAACGCTAAACACTTAACCTTTGAAAAATACCATTGCAGAACGTGTAGCCGACTTTTTAAAGCGCTATCCTCCTTTTCAGTTTTTAGCCGCCGACAGCCTATTGCAAATCGCTGCACAGGTTGAAGTGCTTTATTTTGAAAAAGACAAGGCTATCTTTAAAGAAAAAGATACCAACCACAGCATGTTTTATGTGGTTAAAGATGGTGCCGTACGGGTTTTTAGAACGGTAGACAATCAACCCAAGATCGCCGATATCTGTGATGAAGGAGACATTTTTGGTTTACGCCCGCTTATTACCAAGGAAGATTATGAACTTTCAGCTTCTGCCAATGAAGAGTCTATTATTTACGGGATTCCTATCGATCTGTTTTTACCCATCGCTTTAGCACATAAAGAGGTGAGTAATTTTCTTATCGCCAGCTTCGCATCTAATGTAAGCGACCCCTACTCGCTAGAAGAAAGCGGTAAGCTGTTTACCGAATATTCTGTAGAGCGCAACAGTGAGATCTTTGACTTGCAAAAAGCGCGTTATTCTAAAAATATACTCACCTGCTCCCCCGATACGACGATCAAGGTGGCAGCAAAAAAGATGAGTCACCGCGATGTGGGTTCTATTGTGGTAACGCACGAAGAAAAACCGGTCGGGATCATTACCAATCGGGATCTGCGTGACCGTATTGCAACAGGTGATTTTGACATTTCAGATTCGGTAGATAAGATTATGAGCAAGCCGGTGAAATGTTTTCAGAAAGATCCCACGGTGGCGCAAGCCCAACTGATTATGCTTAAAAACGAGGTCAATCACTTATGCATAACCGAAGACGGTACGCCAGACACCAAGCTTCTCGGACTCATCACTGAGCACGATATTGTGGTTTCGTTTGCAAACAACCCGGTGGTCTTGCTGAAAGAAGTAAAACTCGCCAAACGTACCAAACGCCTGCGCGATGTGCGACTTAAGGTTTCACGATTACTCAAAAAGTATTTAGATCAAAACCTTCCGGTATCTCAGATCCTCAATATTCTTAACGAGATCAACTACGCCATCGCCGTACGCGCTTTGGAACTTTCGCTCTTAAAAATGGAAACGCCGCCGCCGTGTAAATTTGCCTGGCTGGCTTTGGGAAGTCAGGGGCGTAAAGAGCAATTGTTGTTCACCGATCAAGACAACGCCATTGTTTTTGACAACGTGCCCGAAGCAGAATATGAAGCGACCCAAGCCTATTTTATAAAGCTGGCGCGCATCACCACACGTGCGATGCACAAAGTAGGTTATGCCTACTGCCCTGCCGATATGATGGCGAGCAATCCCCGCTGGTGCCAGTCGCTTTCTGAATGGAAAAAACAATACCACATCTGGATTACCGATCCTTCCCCGGAAACCCAGTTACTCTCTGCAATCTTCTTTGACTACAGTTATGTTTTTGGCGATACACAATTGGTGACCAAACTTTCAGACAGTATTCTAGACACCTTAGACGCCAACCCGATGTTTTACCGGGTGATGGCCAAAGATGCTATTAGGAGTCCTTCGCCTTTAGGATTCTTTAGACAGTTTCTGGTAGAAGAAGGTGGTGACCACAAAGATTTCTTTGATATCAAAGCCCGTGCTTTAATGCCGCTTATTGACGCCGCTCGGGTACTGAGTCTTAATCATAAGCTGCGCAACATCAACAATACCGCAGGCCGTTTTGAACGCCTTGCCGAATTGGAACAGAACAACAAAGAGATCTATGAGAACTGCTCGTATGCCTTTAAAGCCTTACTGAAATTCAGAACCAAGCAGGGAATTTTACACGACGACTCCGGAAGGTTTATTGAACTGGCAACTTTAAGCAAAGCAGAAAAGCTGAAGCTGAAGCGTTGCTTCAAATCGATTCACGATATTCAAGAATTGCTCACCCTTCGATACAACCTCAAATAGCTATGCACATTCCATTTTTCAGTAAAACACCTGAGCCGCCAGAATTCTATAAGCAGTATGCTGCACAATTCTCAGGCAAAAGCCTTCCCGAACTTGACGAGGCACGTTTTGTGGTTTTTGATACTGAAACTACGGGAACCAACGCGCGTGAAGATCGTATGCTAAGCATCGGCGCTTTAGAACTTAAGGGAAACAAAATAAGCTTGTCGAGCAGTTTTGAACTTTATGTTAAGCAAGAGGTGTTCAATGAAGAAGCGGTGGCCATTCACGGTATTTTACGGGAGAACCGCAAGTATAAAAAAGTAAGTGAAGAAGAAGCCGTAAAGGCCTTTTTAGAATTTATAGGAGACGCAATTCTCGTTGGGCATCACGTGGGCTTTGACATTGGTATCATCAATTATGCGCTCAAGCGCCTGGGCGCTCCTAAACTGAAAAATAAATTTACAGATACCGGAGTATTGTACAAACGCACGGTGCATCTGGTCAATATCACAGATCCCAATAAGGTCTACACCCTAGATGATCTGTGTGAAGAATTGAATATTGCTAAGACCGACCGACATAAAGCTATGGGTGATGCGTATATCACTGCGCTGGCATTTCTAAAGGTTATGTCTAAACTAAAGACCAATAAGAAGTTAAAGCTGAAACAAATCCTGCTCAATTAAAGTTTCCTGCATTCTTCAGCTGGTGCACTAAACGGTCTACATCATCAAAATACTTATAGTCAAACAACTCCGACTCGTTAAGCATCTTAATGATCTTTTTAGTGTATGGTACTTCAGCATCGGTGATCAATTCCTGCAAGTGCGATTCAAAGGTGCTGTAGAGCAACTGCAACAAGCGTGTCTTGATCATCGCATCTTTATAATACTGCATAAACTTCTTACAACAGGATAAGAACAACTGTGGGTGAGAGATCAAACTATCTACAACCGTGTTGAAATAATCGAGTACTTCAGGACCGTGCATGGCTGCCACAAAATGCCGCTCTGTAACGATATCGTTTGCGGGTTTAAACAGCCAAAGGTTGCTCTTTATGAATTCGGTATAATCTTGCGTACTGCTATAGTACACATCCAGTCCCAGACCGGTGCTTATGACAAAAACATCATGTCCGATAGCGTTGATCAAGAAACGGTTGAATTGGCGCTCGGCCTGTGGATACAGTACCGGCTTGCGCTTAAAACCAACGTTTCTAAATCGTACCGAATGTAAGTTCTGTACTACTTTAGGGTGTAGCATGCTTTAGAAGGTTTTCTATTTGATCAAGACCTTGCATACGTGCATGGTCTTCGGCTTTCAGATCTCTTGAATCTCTAAGATCAGGATTGGCACCACGCTCCAGCAAAAGCTCCACGAGCTCTTTTTGGTTAAAGGTTGCTGCATAGATCAATGCAGTAGCCCCGTTAAAATTCTGCACATTCACATCGGCGCCCTCATCGATCAACAGCTTGGCTACTTCTACATAACCTTTAAAGCACACGCCCATTAAAGCCGTATTGCCCGAAGCATCTTTTGCATTAAGATCTGCCCCGGCAGCAATGATCTTTTGACTGATTCCCAAATGCCCGTAATAGGTCGCCAGCAATAAAGGCGTAGAACCACGCTGATCTTTTTCATTAAGGAGTTCGGGGTGCTCAGCCAGTAAACTAGCTACGGTTTGCTCGTCTTCAGAGCGAATGGCATTAAATAGAGATTCTGATTTCATCTAGTTAAAATACTATATTTTTTCAAAAAAAAGCGAGGCAGCCTAAATTTTAATCTGCCTCGCATTATCAATTTTCAGTTACTTAAACTTCCTCCGGAAGCACGTTAGAGTTGGGATCAACGCCAGTTTTGTTGGCTTCAATAGCCTCTTCTACACCTTTTCCATACGCAGGATCTGCCTTGTAAAAATGTGCTAATTGACGCTGTACGATCTCTTCAGAAACACCATCGAGTGCCGTAGCGATCGTTACAAACATACGCTCTTTCTCATCCTGTGGCATCAAACGAAACAGATCTCCCGGTTGCTTATAAATACCGTAGGTGTCATTCTCTTCATAGCGTTTTACATCACCACTGATGCGCATAGGCGGCTCTTCAACTTCAGGCACTTCTACTGCACCTCCTTTGGAGTTCGGTTCATAATAAGCATCAGGATTACCAAAATCGTTAGTAAAGAAACGCATTGGCCCGTCTTTGTGATAATGATTCACCATCGCGTTTTTAGGTGCATTGGCCGGTAAAGCTTCATAGTGCGTTCCCAAACGATAGCGGTGTGCATCAGCATAGGAGAAAATACGCGCTTGCAATACCTTGTCTGGTGAAAAACCAATTCCGGGCACTACATTAGATGGAGAGTAGGCCGCATTCTCAATATACTGAAAGTAATTCTCCGGATTCTCGTTCAGCTCTAGTTCGCCCACTTCGATCAATGGGTAATCGTCGTGCGACCATACTTTGGTCAGATCAAACGGATTGAACGGCAGATTTTCTGCTTCGGCCTCCGGCATCACCTGAATTTTCAATGTCCATTTAGGATAGTTTCCATCGTCAATGGCTTTAAACAATTCTTCCTGATATTTTTCCCGGGTTTGCCCGATAATGTCCGCAGCTTCGTCGTTAGTATAATTCTTAATTCCTTGTTGGGTTTTGAAGTGAAATTTCACCCAAAAACGTTCTCCATCCTTGTTCCAAAGACTGAAGGTGTGCGATCCATAACCATTCATGTGCATTGGCGTCATTGGGATCCCGCGGTCAGACATCAAGATGGTAACCTGATGTAAACTTTCCGGAGAAAGCGACCAGTAGTCCCACATCGCTTCCGGAGAACGCAGGTTGGTTTTAGGATGACGCTTTTGCGTATGTATAAAGTCGGGAAATTTATATCCATCACGAATAAAGAATACCGGGGTATTGTTTCCTACCATATCCCAGTTTCCATCTTCGGTATAAAATTTTAAAGAGAACCCGCGCACGTCACGCTCGGTATCTGCAGCGCCGCGCTCCCCGGCCACTGTAGAAAAACGAGACAACACCGGTGTTTGCTTGCCTACCTCAGAGAACAATTTGGCACAGGTATATTTGGTGATATCATGCGTTACCGTAAACGTACCCTTGGCACCCCAACCGTTGGCATGCACCGTACGCTCAGGAACGCGCTCCCGGTTTTGATGCGCCAATTTTTCAAATAATTTATAGTCCTGCATTACTACAGGTCCCCGCTCACCGGCCGTTTGCGACTTTTGATTGTTTGCAACCGGAGCTCCGGCTGTGGTGGTCATTTTCTTTTTCTCTGCCATGATATCAGTATTTTTTTGGTAATTTTCCTCTCAAAGGTATCTATTGAGAATCCTGATATTGTTAGAAAAGGATTAAAAGATCACATCAAAGCATTATCAAAAGCTATTTAACTTTTGTTTATCATAATTTTTAACAATAATATTAACAAACTTAATGAAAAAGCACTACCCCTTCGTTCTCTTTGTTTCTTGCTTCCTTATTCTAGTACTCCCTAAGCTTACAGCACAGGAGGTTTATTTTCCCGAATATCAAGCCGAATGGGAAACCACAACCGAAACTTCCGGAAAATTCACCAAAGCTTCGCTACAGGCTGCTGTTGATTTTGCACTGGAACATGAATATACCGGCTCTCGTGATCTGCGCCAGGCAATCCTTAAAGGATTTGAGCGCGAACCCTTTCACCACATCGCCGGACCTACCAAAAAACGGGGCGGACCTGCGGGAATGATCTTAAAGAATGGCTATCTCGTGACCAGCTGGGGCGATACGCAACGGGTAGATATGACCTTTAGTGTGACCAAAAGTTTTCTTTCTACCACTGCCGGACTCGCAGTAGACGCAGGGATCATCACCGATGTAAATGATCCTGTTGGAAATTACATCTGGGACGGAACCTTTGACGGTGCACACAACAGCCAAGTGACCTGGAAGCACCTGCTAGAACAAAACTCCGATTGGAGCGGCGAACTCTGGGGCGGAAAGGACTGGGCAGACCGCCCGCCACGTGAGGGCGGACTTGACGACTGGAAAAACCGCGAACTGCGTACCCCCGGGACGTTTTTTGAATACAACGATGTGCGGTTAAACGTACTGGCTTATGCCTTGACGCATACGTGGCGCAAACCGCTTCCGCAGGTATTGAAAGAACACATTATGGATCCTATAGGCGCTTCTACCTCGTGGCGCTGGTTTGGTTACGACAATGCGTGGAGTACCATAGACGGACTCCAAATGCAAAGCGTGACCGGTGGCGGACATTCCGGTGGTGGGATGTTCATTAGTGCAGAAGATATGGCGCGCTTTGGTCTTTTATTTCTTAATGACGGTGTTTGGGACGGCAAGCGCCTGCTTTCTGAATCCTGGGTACAAGCGGTGCAACAACCTTCTATACCTAACCACAATTACGGCTATATGTGGTGGTTGAATCAACAAGGTGCACGTCACTGGGAAAACCTCCCCGAGCATTTATATTATGCTGCCGGTTTTGGCGGAAACTTCATCGTCATCGACCAAGAAAATGGTCTGGTCATCGTACTCCGCTGGCTAGAGCCCAGTCAGATCGAAGCCTTTTTAGAGTTGGTCTATGAAGTGGAGTGAGACGTGAGACTTGAGACTGGAGACTGGAGATTTTAGACAAGAGATAATAGAACAGAGAGAAAAGACGGGTTTTAAATACGAAAGTAGAAATACGAAATACGTAGCACGCTGTCCTTTCGAGCGCAGTCGAGAAACTTAGCGTAATGAGATGCTGAAACAAGTTCAGCATGACTAACGTTCATAATTCCGTTTGCTGATGCAGTATATACCGTTGCCGCGCTGCCTGTCCCAATGCATATAGGGAATTGTATCGCGTGTTTAACGCAATCTAAATGGTTTCCGCTTCCTTTTCTTCAGTATAGGGAGAAGTCTCTTTTCTTTGGAGAAGGCAAATCGACGCTAGGAGATTCACGAGCTCCCGTGAACTAAAAATCATGCGAGTAAAGAAAATGGACAGAACATAAATTGAAAAAATAAACTTTTATTCAAACTCTTCACAACACCAAGTACAGCTATCAGTCGATAATGGTACGCTCCCAAAGCAAGCCGGCAAAGTGTGCTATGCCTAGCGGAATACAGGCTTGGTCTACGGCAAATTGTGGTGCATGATTCATCGCACTGATACCCGCCTTGGTGTTTGACCCGCCGAGTAAAAAATAGACTCCCGGAACCTTATCCTGAAAGTAGGTAAAATCATCATTAAAATAAGGGATTTGGCCATATCCGGTCACAACCTCAGCTTCGTCGTCTAAAGCTTGTAGTATCTGTTGTGCTTCTTGTGCTAAACGGAGATCATTGTGTACAGTAGGATTTTCTTGAATGATAGACACATCTAAAAAATCATCTTTAACGTCTGAAGCTTTGATCAGCGCTTCCAACTGAGGTATGAGGTTTGCTGCTTGAGCTGCGTCGGTTTCATACAGATACGCTTTGAGGTACAGTGCATCAGCAGCCTCTTCAACCACGACCTGTTCTTCTAAAAAACGATAATTTGCAAAGTCTGTATCAGGATTGCTTATGCCTTGAATACCGTCAAAAGCTTGCGGAATAACCCAAGGCGTCGCCCCTGTTTGGGTGCGCTGTAGTTTCAGACGCAAGTTTGCATATAACTCTTGTGCTTCAGTTCGAGACACGCGACTATTAAATCGTAATTGTATGCGTTTTTGATACGCAAAAACCTCATCTGGTTTTACCAGCAGCTGTCCTACAGGTAAGGCTGTAACGTGCAGCGCGTAGATTTCATCAAGATTTAAAGCAGCAAAGGCAGTACTGGAAGCCAAATGCTTCGCTCCAACAAAAGTTTCCTCTTCGGGCTGAAAGATAAAGACAAAGGACCCGCTTAGTGCGTCCCGATGTTTTACTAATACCTTAGCCATACCCAAAGCAATCGCCATATGCACATCATGTCCACAGTTGTGTTGCAGCGAATCTTTAAAAGCGGTGGGCAGGGCATCCATATCGGCACGCCAGCCAATATTTTTACCTGGGTGTGCTCCTTTTAAAATTCCAATCACACCGTGACCCGCTATACCGGTCTTAACTTCCAAGCCTAAGTCTTGTAAGTAGGCCGCAATGCATGCTGCCGTACGGACTTCTTTCCCTGCCAATTCCGGTTGTTTATGGAAGGTATTTCGGAGATCGATCAATTGCGGTGTGATGGTTTCAGTATCTTCTACCAACTGCTCATAAACACCTTGTTTTTCCGCAGGTTTGCAATCCAATAAGAGCAAACTGATAAGAAAACTCAGTAAAATTGAACGTTTAGTTTTCATAAAATACTTTTTAAGCCTAATGTTTAGGTTTACTTTCAATCCTGGTTATTTACTTTTCTAATCTCCCGAATAGATCTATCGAGCAACATAGAATTCACATAACCAAAAAAGCTTATCATACTATCTTGTTTGTGCACCAAAACTATAAAGCGATCACCTGTTTTAAGCGTTGTGTGTATGTTGCGCTCATAGCCCACTAAAGGTTTCTCTTGATCTAGGAAGTATTCATACTTCAACACCCGGGTTCTTGACAATGAAAAATCCAACAGATTGCTAAGCACCCTACCTTCTACTTTATAGAATTCCTCAGGTTGAAAATCAGAATAGGATAAACCTTTATCGTTAGTAGAAGACCTACACCCAAGCATAAGACTAGCAAAAAGCACTAAAAGTATCAGGGGTATTTTTTTGAACATCGTATTGCTTTTATCAAAAGGTAATGCTTGAACTTATTGCAAGTTAAACTATACTCTTTTTATTAAACAAATCCCCATACCCAAATGGTTTTCACTTCTTTTTCTTCAGTATAGCGAGAAGGCTCCGTTAAGAATTTCTGAAGCCTTGGAAGAAATTTAGGAGCCTTCTTGCGGTTTTCGCCCATAAGGCGAAAAATACCTAAGAAAAAGGGTCTTTTCTTTTGGTTCGTTTTCTTTGGACAAGCAAAGAAAATGAACAAACATGATTAATAAATAAAATTATTCAAGCCGATAAAAACATTTAAACCAGTCTTACTCCCCAAGGTCAATTAAACTCCACTTACCCCCAACGCCAGCACAATTAGACTTATAAATAGGGTCATAAGTAAGTATAACTCAAATTAAGCAAACTCCCCAAAACGATCAAACACAGCATAAACACATAACTTCTAAGGATGGGTAGTCTTCCGGTTAATACCCGGTAGCCCAAATACGTATTAAGCAAACCGAGGCCTATGTTTAAAAAGAGCACCCAATCCGGATACCTAAAAGCAAAAAGAAGATCGGTATAGTGGTACTGGTAATACAGCCAACCCATCCTAAAAACCCAAACCTCCGACAGCAGCATTTGAACAAAACCCAGGATAAGTTGTACCTTTCTTTGGAGTTGCATGGTTATATTTTGAAGTTAAGACCTGGTTTTAGTCGCTGTGTTAAAGCGCTTTATACGGGCCACCAGTCCCAAACTGGCGGTAGCGGGGAGATTAAGCTTTTTTGAATAACTCACTTTCAAACGTAAAAAGTTTGTCCATCTGGTCTCTAAACCATTTAGTTGAAGACAATTCAGATTCTGTCAATTGTAATTTGGAAATAATTGATTTATCAAATTCAGTTTTTAAGCTAAAAGATTTGAGGAATTGCTCAATATCATCTGATTTAAGGTAGTCACAAATTATCTCATCGTTCTGTTTAAATTTATTGTCAGGTAACTTAAACTCCTGATAACTACTTCTCGACACGCGTAATTTGATTAAAATAGAGTCATATTTATCATTTTTTTGCTTAATTAGCTCTTTAACATATAAATCTTTATCGAATTTATTTCTTTGAAGTTCTTCTATATTATCAGGGTGATATAGATAATTTTCAAAACAATAATACTTCAGTATAATATAGTTATTATATTTCTTTTGAATTTTTTCTATCTCAATATCAGATAAATAATCTCTATCTCTCACCCCAAAATGTGTTGGATTAGCTTCAACTTTTATAAAGACACTATTACTGTTTTTCTCACTTATAAAATAAACATTTGGAAAATTCAACTTATTAAAAACCTTTGAATTTTGGTTCTCACAATAAATTATAATTCTCTCTTCAATCTGCGGTATATCTATTTTTTTTAATTCTTCTAATGTGGAAGAATATTCTCTTTTTACTGCTTCATATTTTTGAGTATTTACATATTTTGTTTGAATCTGTTTCCTTAAATTATTAAGATACTTCTTTTCGTCTACAAAAAAGGATTTGAATAAAACAGAGACACTTTTTGACTTTTCTATAAATTCCTTCTCGGCTTTAGCAAATTGATCATCAAAATCGTCAATTCTATCTTGAAGCTGTTTTTGTTTTGATTTTAAACTCTCTTTACGGTTTTCTATCTCCTTTATATTAAAGTTTCGAATTAAATTTAATGAGCGTTCTATTTTTTTGTTGGTTTCCTCTCTAAATTCATTAATCGTATCGCTTAAAATACCAATCTTCGACTTCATTGTATTTAATTCACCAGACAAACTTTCAGTTTTTATTGTTTCCTCTGAAAGCATTTTTTTGGCTTGCTCATATTTTTGGAATAATTCTTCCTTAATTAATTCTGCGTTTTCTTCTATCGAATTACTAACCTTTATCTTTTGTCTGAGTGCTTTATTAGTTAATATTTCAGTAACTAATTCACTATTAAATTGTTCATTATCCTCATATTGAGACATTGCCCTTAATATCTCCATACTAATTTTCTCTGAATCACTATCAATTTCTCTAAAAAGAAATGGAAGTCGGAAGTTCCCCAAAATTGCATTCTCAAACTTTTCTGTCCTTGGAATCCAAAATTGGAGCATAGATATAAACTCATTAGGATGAAGACAAACACTTATTTTAGTATTTGGATCATTATATTGCTTGTATTTATCATATTCTAGAAAACTAAAATCCAAGGTTAAAACCCAGTTTTTAACATCTTTAGGAGAATCGATATATGTTGGCCTTTTATCTTTAACATAATGCCATAATTGACAATCATGATTAAATTTACTGTAGATTTTTTCCTTTTCAACTTCTCTCTCTTCAGTGTTAAGAGATTTATATTTACCAGATTTTAGATTGCGTTCGTGACGATAATCTACTTGATCAAGTAAATCATCAACGACTCTTTGATCTTGAGAATATTTATCCATGTTATCCTGTTGTATCTCAAGCCCCTTTTTTCTAATGTTTACGGTGAAATTATCTAAATATGGATCGAAGTAATCATCTATATTAAGCATAGTTTGCTTTTGATGGCATTTTTGAAAATATCGTTTTATAATTCCAGAAAAATCATCAGTTTTCTCTGCTGCAATAGCCTGATTAAGTGTAGGTTTTGTCCTCTTGAGATAATCTTTAAAGCGCTTTATTAAATTTTGGAATTCAAAAATTGTTATCGGTAAAACATAAAATTTCACCTTAACCTTATTCTTAATCTCATTAATTAGCTCAATCAATGAGAAAGCTGCTTCATTAGAAGGGTTATCGTGTAGATCCAGAAGTGTCAAAAGAAAATTAGTGTCAACAAAAATTTTGAGAAATCCCTGTGTTTTTGATAAAGCATACACTTCTTCTACAGCCTTTAAGTTCAAACTAGCAGACTCTACAAAAAAATATGTATTTAATTGATGAAGTATGTAATTCTTTACATATGTATTTTTAAAATCAAAATAATTTAGTAATAAAGTATGCACCAAAGTTTTATCACCGTTATACCTTTTAGTAAATTTGTGAAACTGACCATATTGTTCAATTGATATTGTGTCTTGGCCACTTATGAGTTCATATGTTTTAGCTCCAATCTCTCTAATTAAAGGTATTATTAAGTATTGATTTAAATCAGTCCATATTTTTTTTACTGGACTATTGGGATATATTTGTAGACATAACTCGTTAAATCGTTTTTCTGCTTCAAATTCAATCTCTTTTTGTTTCGTATATGCAGTTGTAAATTCAGCATAGACTTCTTTTTCTAAAATATATAATCCTTCAGATACCTGAACTAACTGATTCTTACTTTTTAAACTTTCAATCTGATTTGAAATTCTTGTTTTATCAAGATTACTGTTAAGTTCGGATTTTAAATTATGTAGGATATCCTTTTCGGTCTGAGGAGAATTTTTAGTAATCCCAAAAGTTGATATAATAATATTTTGAATTGATTTTTCCCACCATCCACTTTCATTTAATTTTACATGGTGCACCAAGGAAATTATTTCTGAGGATAAAATTTTATTCATTAATAACGTTTAGTTAATCTTAATATAGTTCAAATCATTTCTCTAATACCCATAAATCTACCCCAAAAACTCCACACCGCTTTACGCAATTCCATAATTATCAGTAATTAACCTGCAATTAGGGGGTATTTCCCCTCGGGGATGCTTCGGGCTTTATCCATTGTTTAACCATAGTTTATCCGTTGTTTTACCATTAAACCCCAGTGTTTATGGGCAAACTATGGTTAATTAACGGATAATCTATGCATTATCCCCCTTTCAAACCCGTTTAACGCCCCTGCCTCAGGTGTCAAAAAGCTGTTAAACCCAAAGGCCTTTTTTTACATACTTGTTACCTTTAAACCAAACATCCTATTATGAGCAACAGCCTTGAAGCCTGGTTAGAAAAAGACAGCCTCACCTCTAATGTAAGCCGCGGTTTGATCTCCGGCGTCCTGGGGGGTATTGCCGGTACGCTGGTAAAGACCGCGATCGAGAAAGTACTGCCGGTACGCAAGCCCAATACCCGCTCGGCACAAGTGAAGATGATAGACGACCTCTCGATGAAGATCACCGGGGAGCGCATCAGCGAGAGCAACCACGAGCTGGCAGAGCAGCTGGTCAATGTGCCTTTTGGCGCCAGTCTAGGGGCAACCTACGGCTATGCCAAACGCGATAAGCTGGACACCAATGTTTTTGAGGGCGCGGCCTATGGCGCGACCACCTGGGTGGGGACGCACGAGACCTCCTTGCCGCTGTTGGGACTTAAAGACAATCCTACCGAGATCCCTGCAAAGATTCAGATCAACGAACTCCTGGCGCACGTGGCTTTTGGGGTGACGACCGAGCTCGTACGTGGCTACGTAGCCAAAAAATTACGCGAGTAACATCCCCAGAGCAACACCCGGCTTCTGTTTGAACAACTTTTATATATTAAGGCGATCTGCAGCGCATGCAAGCTCGATCATCGAGTAAGCGCCGCGCTTTGGGTAAAAAGCCGCACCTTTACCGCAAGGGAGACCGGCCTCCCGCACCAAATTGTTTACCGTGAACCTCAGGCAGTACCATACCCAAACGACCCGGTTTTTTAACAGTACAGATTTTGCTAAGGCTGTACTCATCACCTTTGGGGTGGTGACGCCTATGCTTGCCGGGTATCTTCTGGGCGCGCTCAACATCGGGCTGGCGCTGGGCACCGGCGTGTTGTTCGTTTCGCCCAGTACCGTATCGGGCAGTCTTAAAAACAAACGCATCGGGATCTTGCTTTCGGCAGCCCTGGGCGGGGGCATCAGTTTGCTGGGGGCCTACATTCCAGATACGCTCTGGGTGCAATTGCCCTATCTGGGCATCACCGTATTTATACTGTCGATGCTTTCGGTGTATGGATTTCGGGCTTCGCTCATCGGCTTTGCGGGCTTGTTTGCAGTGATCCTGAGTTTTGCCAATCTTTCAGCATCCGGACTCTTGCCTTACGAACGCAGTGGCCTTATCGTCTTGGGCGGCATCTGGTATTTGCTGCTGACTATGCTCTACGACCTGCTGGCGCCTAAAAAGCAGATCGAAGAACTCTTTGAGACCGCGCTCAACCTGAGTGCCGATTATATCGCCGCCCGCCGTGAGTTTTTACAACAAACCACCGATCGGGATACGGGGCTGAAAAAGCTGTTCAGTATTCAAAGCGAATTCAACGAGCATCTGGAAAAACTGCGCGAGATCTTGTTGCAGGCGCGCCACGCTTCGGGCACCTCAAGTTATTACCGCAAGCGCTTTCTGGTACTTGCCGAACTGGTAGACCTTTCAGAACTTTCGTTAACGAGTCCCGTACCGCCCGGAACCATGCACGAAGTCTTGCAGCGTTATCCCGAGCAGCTGGAGGCGTTTATTCAGCTGAATATGGCGCAAAGCGAAAGCCTGAAACGCATTGTCACCACCAACCTAAAAAAGCACGACCTCGACCTCAATACGCTCAACCGCCGCTTGCACACCGCCAAAAGCAAACTGCAACTGCTGAAGCAGGAAACCAGCCCTACAGACCGTATGGTGCTGCACAACCTGTATGAACTGCAGGAAAAACAGGCGCAGCGTATTTTTAGCATCGCCGCCCTGCTCGACCGCAAGCAAAGCATCAAAGACACCAATACCGATTCGCCCAAGGAGCTGGAAGGTTTTATCACCAAGCAGGATTACAGCAGCCGGCTCCTGCTGGAGCATCTTAACCCGGATTCGCCCATCTTCAGGCACGCGTTGCGTCTCGCCGTGACCGCGGTTGCCGGAATCGCACTGGGCAATCTGTTTTCGGTACAAAACCCGTACTGGATCTTGCTCACCATCGTGGTGATTATGCGACCGGGCTACGGCCTTACCAAAGAACGTTCTAAACAGCGTATTCTGGGGACCTTGATAGGTGCCCTAGTAGCGGGTGGGATCGTGTACTTTTTTGAGAACGACAAGATGCTTTTCAGGGTCCTGGCGATTCTCAGTTTTATCGGCGCGCAAGCCTCCCTGCAAAAGAACTACCGCACCGGTGCCTTATTCATTACCCTGAGTATCATTTTTGCCTATGCCCTGCTGCGTCCCGATGTGCTGGCGGTGATCCAATTCCGCGTCATCGATACCGCAGTAGGTGCAGCCCTGGCCGCCCTCGCCAATGCTTTGCTCTGGCCTACCCGTGAAGCCAAAACCCTCAAACAGAATTTAGCCGACAGCCTGCGGGCGCACCGCAATTACCTTGAGGCGATCGAGCGGCATTATGATACCAAAGAAGAACTGGCGCTCGCCTATAAGCTGGCGCGAAAAAAAGCCTTTATCGCCACCGCCGGACTCAACAGCGGGGTGCAGCGCTTGTTGCAGGAGCCTAAAGGCAACGACAAGCTTACCGGAAAGCTGTACGAACTCGCCGTACTCAATCACGCGTTTTTGGGAGCGCTGGCCTCTATAGGTGCCTATTTGCGAACGCATAACGTGACCCGGCGTAGCGAAGCCTTTCATCAGGTGACCGCGCCTATTTTTAAGAATATTGACAATGCCTTGTTGTTGCTGGAAGCGCAAACCCCACAAACTATTTTGGAGGAAACCGAGATCCTTCCTTTTGAAACCCAAACGGCCGAAGAACCTGATGAAGCTTTGCTGGAAACCCATATTTTGAGCGAGCAACTCACCTCCCTTAAACGCCTGAGCGAACAATTCAACAAGCAATTGAAAAGGCTGCATACTTAACCGAAGAAGGCTTAACTTTAGCTAAAACCCTCGTGTATGTCTGATCTAAAATTGAGTTCCAGTTCGTCTAAAGGCGATTTTAAAGTGCTTGAGGGTACGCGCGTGGTCTGCGAAGTGGTGTATAAAAACTGGTTTTCGAGCAAAGCCACCACAAGCTTAAATCAGGCGGTGCTTGAGATCCAACCGAAGAACATCTGGACGAGTAAAGTAGATTTGTTTAAAAACGACCGCAATGTGGGCGACATCACCTTCAATCTTAAAGGGCAGATGGTGATCCGTTACATCAACCCCGATCGTACCGAAGTGAATTATATTCTGAAAAACACCTCCGGCCTAAAGCTGAAGTTTGAGGTGTTTAATGCGGAAAAAGCACTGCAGTTTAAACTGGTATGCACCAGCAAATGGCATCAACTGCATTACCATTACGACGTGGAGCTTGCGGAATTTGACGGGCAAACCGAGCTGCACGAACTCCTCGTCTATTGCGGGTATGCGGCCAACCTCTACCTCTCGATCATCAGCGCTGCGGCGCTTTAAAGGCTATTGAGAATGGCTGCGGCTTGCAGTAGGGTGTCTTCATTTTTGGCAAAGCAAAAACGCAGCAAGTGGTCATCGCGTTTATCTTTATTGAACACCGATACCGGTATGCTTGCAAGTCCTTTTTCTTGGGTAAGGTATTCGGCAAAGGCAACATCGTTCAGGTCACTGATCGCGCTATAGTCCAGCATTTGAAAATAGGTGCCTTCTGAAGGCGTAAACTTAAAGCGTGAATCTTTGATCGCATTTAAGAACACATCCCGCTTCTGCTGATAAAAACCACCCAGATCTAAATAATGTTTGGGTTCCTTTAAATATTCGGCGAGAGCAACTTGGGTAGGATGATGCACACAAAACACCGTGTTTTGATGCACTTTATTAAACTCCGCCATCAGCGCCTTAGGCGCAAGGCAGTAGCCCATTTTCCATCCGGTGGTGTGAAAGGTTTTTCCAAAAGAGGCCGTCACCAGCGCACGTTCTTTCAATCCGGGATACGATGCGACGCTGCGGTGTTGCTGCGCATCAAAAATAATATGCTCATACACCTCATCGCTCAGGATCAGGATATCGGTATCTTTTACCAATTCCTCCAGACGTTTCAGATCGGCATCCTTCAGCACCATCCCGCTGGGATTATGCGGATTGTTGAGAATAAGCATCCTTGTTTTGGGCGTGATCGCTGCGGCTACCGCATCCCAGTCTACTGCGGTATAGGGCGCGTCGAGTTGTACCGGTACGGGAATTCCGCCTTGCAATTCGATCGTAGGCTCATAAGTATCGTAGGCCGGTTTCAAGACGATGACTTCGTCCTCCCGATGTACAAAAGCCGTGATCCCTACAAATAAAGCTTCCGAAGCGCCTACGGTAACACAGATCTCCTGCTCGGGATCGTAAGTAGCACCACGCAAGTCCTGTACCAATGCAGCAATATTTTCGCGTAGCGGAAGATGCCCCGCCAGCGGCGCATATTGATTGGCCCCGTTGTGCATGGCTTGCGTCACCAGATCGATCAGCTTAGGATCGGTATTGAAATCAGGAAAGCCCTGCGACAAGTTGATGGCGTTGTACTGGGCCGCCATTTTGCTCATCACAGCAAAAATAGAGAGTTTGTTTTGGGGTAGTTTACTTCGCATCACCCTTTTTATAAAGCTCGGCTACATCTTCCAGTTCCTGATACCACTGCTCCCCGAATTTACGAATGAGCGCGTCCTTTGTAAACTTGTACACGGGCACCTGCAGTTCTTTCCCTAGAGTGCAGGCATCATCACAAATAGGCCAGCGCTCGTAGTTTACCGCGGTAAACTTGGAGTACTTCTGCAAGCGCACGGGATATAAGTGACACGAGATGGGTTTTCTAAAAGCTACCTCACCCGCATTGTACGCATCCTCGATTCCACAAGAAGCCACCCCGTCTTTAGTAAAGATCACATACGCACACTCGGCACCATTCACCAAAGGCGTTTCCAGTTGGTCCAGATCGGTTTTAATGTGTGTGCCTTGGGCTTCGATCGCAGCGATACCTTCAGGGCGTAAAAAAGGCTTTACTTTAGGATAAATTTCCTTTAAGATCTCAACTTCCTGAGGTTCTACCGGCGCTCCTGCCTCTCCGGCGATACAACATTCTCCTTTACACGCAGACAAATTACACACAAAATCTTTGTTGATAACGTCTTCTGAAACTATGGTTTGGTCTATTTGAAACATGCCGCAAAGATACATGTTCTGCCGCTGAGCACCGAGTATTTCTGCGTTCATGTTTCTTATGGATTCTTTGGGATTTACGATGTTTATGGCTGTGTTTCGACAGGGTTTTCTGCAGATTATCTAATCGTTAAATTTTGAGGTTTTATTGCTTATAAATCAAAGAAATAGACGTAGTTTTGCGCCCTCTTAAAAAAAAGCATAGTTATGGCATTTGATATTAAGGAAATCGTAACGGCAACGATGATCTTATTTGCGATTATAGACATCATCGGCAACATCCCCATCATCATTGGGCTGCGCGAAAAGGTAGGGCATATTCAAAGTGAAAAAGCCTCGATCGTAGCAGCGCTTTTAATGGTGGTATTTCTCTTTATAGGTAAAGAGATCCTAAACCTCATCGGTATCGACGTCAACTCGTTTGCGGTGGCCGGTTCGTTTATTCTCTTTTTCCTCGCTTTAGAAATGATCCTGGGCATCTCCTTATACAAAGATGACGCGCCTGAGACTGCCAGTGTGGTACCGCTTGCCTTCCCGCTCATCGCAGGAGCAGGGACCATGACCTCGTTGCTGTCGCTACGTGCAGAATATGCTGTGGAGAACATTATCGTAGCGATCTTCATCAATATCGTGATCGTCTATGCGGTATTGAAGGCTTCGGGTAAAATCGGAAAAATCCTAGGAAAACAGGGAATTAACATCATACGCAAAATCTTTGGCGTAATTTTGTTGGCCATGGCAGTAAAGCTGTTTACTACAAATATTCAAGGACTCTTTTAAAACCCACTCATGAAAGTTGCATTGTATATCATACTCGCCCTTGCCGGCGCCCTTTTTATCTTTAACCTCACACAAGTAGATTATAGTGCACCCTTGACCGGTGACAGTACGGTAGCGGTTATTTCGGTAGTGGCATGTTTGTGTGCGATCCTTTTGGTGCTCATCTTAATGATCTCCAGAAAAATTGCTGAAAAGAGTAAAGGGAAGCAAAAGCAAACCAAGCGCCAGCTTTAAGCAGCGTTGGTCAGGTTCACCTGCTATTAGAGTAATTTGATCAGGCTGGGATTGTAAAACTCATAAACGATCCCGGCAATAAAGGTAAGGATCGCCAGTATCAAAAAGATTTTGTGCAGTTTTTGAAAGATCAGGGTGCGTTTTAGTTTTTTGCGCAGCTGACGGTCTTTGATCTGGTCCATCTGCTCTTTGATCTCGGAATCTTTTAAGTAGAACGGACTTACCGATATCCCATTAGAGATCAACAGCCCGGCAGAATTGTCTAGCAGACGAAATACTGCGGCAATGCAAAAAACAAATATGGAAGCTATTATTACCATAACTATTCTTCTCGGCTCAAGGCTTTAATTTTAATGATGGCGGGGTCTTCTTCGTTGACCAACTTTTCAAAAATGGTATTCCCAAAAAGCTGTTGTGCCATGACGGCCTTAAGATAACGCTTTAAATCGGCTTTATAATCGCGTATTCTAATTTTTAGATTACGTGCATTGAGGTAAGCTACAAAGTCATTCATCTGTGCATCGCTAATGTTTACCTCTTCCTGAAATTGCTCGTACGACAAGCTGTTGAAATACGGCCTGCGCTGCTCGATGATCTCAAAGATAAACCGGCTCATATAACCTGCACGCAAGGCATAGGTAATGGCTTCCTTCTCATAATTGGTATCCTTAGGGATAAACACATCAGGAATGATCCCACCACCACCGTAAACTACGTTTCCGCCCGGCGTTACATAACGCAAACTGTCGGCTACGGCGATACTGTCGGCACTTTGCATTTCTCCATTTTTATAGCGTGACAGGTAATCTTCATAATAAGCTTTGTTACCTGCATCATAAGGGCGTTGTATGCTTCTACCCGTAGGCGTATAATAGCGCGCAATGGTCAAGCGCACCGCGCTCCCGTCACCCAGTTGCATCTCGCGTTGTACCAGACCTTTCCCAAACGAACGGCGTCCTACGATGACCCCACGGTCGTTATCCTGAATGGCCCCGGCTACGATCTCACTGGCAGAAGCCGAATTCTCATTGATCAACACATACAGCTTTCCGCTTTCAAAGTTGCCTTCATCGGTAGCATAGGCGTTCTCGATCTTTCCGGTTTTGTTTTTGGTGAAGAGGATGAGTTGGTCTTCTTTTAAAAATTGATCGGCGATCTGCTCTGCTGCCGAAATATAACCGCCGGGATTGCCGCGCAGGTCGAGTATTAACTGGCGCGCGCCCTTCCGCTTTAAAGACAATAAAGCCTTTTCAAATTCCTCCGGCGTACTTTCGGCAAAGCGGTTGATCTTGATATAGCCCAGCGTATCGGTCGCCATATACGACGCATCTACACTTTTAAGCGGCACCACCGAGCGGGTGACTTTAAAGTCGAGCAAGCCGTCTACTCCGGGACGTTTTACCTTAAGAGCTACTTTGGTATTGATCTGGCCTTTGAGTTGGTTGGTGATCGAGTCGTCAAGCACATCGGCACCGGTAAGCGACTGATCGTCTGCCGCAACGATGCGATCGCCTCCGCGTATTCCCGCCTTTTCACTTGGTCCGCCGGGAATGGCCTGAATGACGGCAATAGTGTCGTTAAAGTTGTAAAAGCTGATCCCGATGCCTACAAAATCCCCCTTCATACTCTCACTCACCTCCTGCAATTCACTAGGCGGAATATACACCGAGTGCGGATCGAGATTCTCCAGGATTCCGTTTACGGTTACCTCAACAATACTATCGGTATTGATGGGATCTACATATTCATAATCGATATAATCGATAAGGCGGTTGAGCTTTTCCTTTTTGGCATTGCCTCCCAACAGGTTGGTGGGATTGCTGCTGTAGTTGAGGGTACTCCCAATAAAAATACCCAGGGCTACTGCCACACAGAAAAAGATAGGAAGGTATTTTTTTTGGTAACCGGCCATTTATTCGTCTATAGTTTCTATACAATCTACGCTTACGCCGGCACGACGTAAAAAATCAATTCCGCTAGGGTCTTTATAGGCTTTATTAAAAACCACACGTTTGATGCCGGCTTGATGTATCAATTTACTGCATTCGGTACACGGAGACAAGGTGATGTATAAAGTAGCACCTACACAGGATTGTGTAGAGGCCGCTACCTTTAAGATCGCGTTAGCCTCTGCGTGAAGCACATACCACTTGGTATAGCCTTCGTCGTCTTCACAGATATTTTCAAAACCTGTTGGCGTGCCGTTATAGCCGTCTGAAATGATCATCTTATCCTTAACGATCAATGCGCCAACTTGTTTTCTTTGACAATACGAAAGTTTTGCCCATTCCCGCGCCATGCGTAAATAAGCGATATCATAAACCCGCTGTTTATCTGATGAGATCTTAGACATACTCTTGAATACTGTAGCTGAGCTACAAGCTGTTAAGTTTGCGAAGATAAAAAACTTGGCTCGCTTCTCATCCTATAAAACGTGCTTTACCACGGATAATTTTCTATAAGCATCGGAATTACCATACCAATAACGACTGCAGATATGAACATCATCCAGTCTCTGCGAGAGAACCTGAAAATGGTTTGGCAAATGAAGCCTATGATCAATACGATAAGCGTGATGATGATCTGCGCTGCTTCAATACCCAAAGCAAATTCTGCCAGCGGCAACAGCTTGTTAGACGTATGCGCGGTCAATTGCTCAAAAAAGCCGGAAAAGCCTAAGCCGTGTATGAGGCCGAAGAACAAGGCGGTGATCAACAGTACGCCCAGCTTATCTTTATTGGCCCCTCTCCCTGCGGTAAACACATTGTACAAAGCAGCGATAAAAATGGTCACCGGTATGAGCCACTCGACCAGCCCCCGGTTGATGCGCACCACCCCATATACCGCAAGCAGCAGCGAGGTCGTATGCCCAAGGGTAAACAGGGTCACCATCAACAATACCCGGCGCCAGTCTTTAAAGACATAAGGAACCGAAAGTACAATGAGAAATAAAACGTGGTCGTAAGCAGTGTAATCTAAAACGTGATCTAAACCAATTTTGAAGTAGAACCAAAAATCTGACATAAGGGGAACTTAGTATTTTCTCAAAACTACAATTATTTCCCAAAGTTGTACTGTTAAACGTTAAACTATGTCTAAACAGAATTCGCAAAAATGCCGGCTTTTGTAATTTAAACCTTAAAAGAATTGACTATGCCTCGTATTGCCGCTGTTCTTGTTGCTTTTTTAATGCTTAGCCTGAGTATAGGTTGTAAAACCGTACCCGCGTTGACCACTACCCCAACCACACTTCCCAACGCCCCACAGTACACCTATATCGATACCCGTGGCAACACCTACAATTTGAGTACCAAAAAGCTGATCTACGATCCGGTTTCGGCAGATAATACGATTGACGGACTCGACGATGAAGGTCGACATCTGGAACTGAATATCGAACTTAACGATTATACTAAAATGGCTGCGGAGTGTGAGCGTCAATTCAACACCACCCAAAAAGAATTACCGGCCAACTATTCCGGCTACGTGATCCCTACGCTTACCCGCAAAGACAGTATTGAAACCCGCAGTATCGACCTGAGCATAAAAGCGGTAGACGAACTCGACTATGTCATTAGACCCTTTTTAGGCGATGAATAGTCCTAAAAATCCCATACTTAAGCAAGGTTACAGGCTGTTTATCTTTTTAAAAAACACCTACCTCGCCTGGGACCGTAACGATCCCTTTGCCAAGAGCGCCATCATTGCCTATTACACGTTATTCTCACTGCCTTCACTGCTGATGATCGTCACCAGTATCGCCAGTGCTTTTGTTGGCCCGCAAGCTGTACAGGGACGTATTCACGATGAGATTGCGCGTTTCATCTCGCCCGAAGTAGCTGTTGCTATTGAACAAATGATAGGAAAGGTCACAGTAGAGAACGACAACTGGATCACCTTGATCATCAGCATTGCTGCCCTGATCTATGGTGCGACAGGAGTATTCTTTCAGATGAAGAAAACCATGAATACCATCTGGAACGTTACCGAAAAGAAATCAAACTTTAAGCGGATGCTCATCAACCGCGCCATTGCTTTTGGGATGGTGCTCGTGCTGGGCTTTATGCTGCTTGTGGCCTTTGTGATCACCGTGCTACTGAATTTACTAACCGATTACCTCTCTCAATTTGCCCCGTCGATCACCGTCGTCTTTGCCGATGCCTTTCGTTTTCTCATCTCGTTTCTCTTTATCGCCTCGCTGTTTGCCGCAATATTTAAGATACTGCCCGATGTCAAAATGGGGTACAAGACCACCGTCTTGGGCGCCAGCATAACTGCAATCCTGTTTCTGATAGGGGAAAGCATTTTGGGTTATTACTTTGCCAGCAGCAATCCAGCCTCGGTATATGGGGGCGCTGCTTCTATCGTATTGATCTTGCTTTGGGTGAATTACACCTGCCTGATCCTGTTCTTTGGTGCTGAGATCACCGTGCAATATGCGATCGCTAAAAAACATAAGATCGTTCCCAACAGCCACGCCAAGCTTGCCCATACCGAAGAGATGGAAGCCTTGCGCAAAAAACAAAAACAAGTAGAAGCCGATAAAAAAAAAGCGATAAAATTAGCCACCAATCCTGAGGAGTCTAACACCCCTTAATCGGCTTTACGCAACAAACACACATAAACCGGAAAGTGGTCGCTATAACCGCCGGTATACTTTCCGTTAGCAAAACTTCTGAAGGGATAGCCTTTGTAGGGACCTTCGGGCGTTTGTAAAAAGCGCTTATTAAAGATCCCGGCTTTATAGTATTGAAAGTGTTCATAATCCCGTTGTAGCCAAGCCGCAGAAAGCAAGACCTGATCAAAAAGATTCCAACTATCACGATACGCCAGAGTGCCTTGTCCGCGTTTGGCCATACGCTCCATCGGGTTGTAAATCTCTTGAAGCCCCACCTGCTCCGGGCGGGCTTTGGTCTTTAAGATCTTTTTGAGGCTTTTATCTTTAGGGTCGTCGTTAAGATCGCCCATACTGATGATCTTAGCATAGGGATCTTCACTCAAAATAGAGTCGATGATGCGCTTGTTAAGCGCCGCTGCCGCCATACGTCGCGGTCGCGTAAGCGCTTCACCTCCACTGCGCGACGGCCAGTGATTGACCAGAACATGCATACGCTCTCCCGCAAGATTTCCGCTTACTAAGAGTTGGTCGCGGGTATAGATCCGTCGGTTTTCACGTTCCGGATCGTAAAGTTTGAGTTCGTACACCTTACTGCTCACCACCTGAAAAAGCTTAGGGTCATACAAGAGTCCCACATCGATTCCGCGCCGGTCTGGCGAGTCGTAATGCACGATCCCATAGTGGCTTTGCTTCAGCGGAGTTTGATTGACCAGATCTTCTAACACCTTTCGGTTCTCGATCTCTGCCACCCCCACAAGTGCCGGGGCGGTCATCGCTTCCGGCGGACCGATTTGCGCGATCACCGAGGCCATTTTCAGCAGCTTATCGGCATAGATCTCCTGCGTCCAACGGTCCTTGCCTTCGGGCGTGCGGTCGTCATCAAAGGTGATGGGATCGTTTTCGGTATCAAACAGGTTTTCCAGATTGTAAAAAGCCACGGTAACCAGTTGGTATTCTTGCTTTTGCATCGCAAAAATGCACAGCATCGGGTTAACTAGGAGCACCCACAATACCTTTAATCGAATATTTTGCATAACACACCTAAAATCAGATTGTTAAGTTACATTAAATTCTAATTTAGAACATCCCTCCCCCGTAAAACTAGTTCTAAACCTGCTGCTATGAAGAAGTTTACGCTCTTTATCTGGATGCTGGGGAGTGCCTCGCACCTGATCGCACAACAGGTGAGCATCCGTGGGACGGTAAAAGATGTGTCTACAGCTGCCCCGCTTCCGCAGGTGGACGTGCGCATCCTCACCACGCCACTGCAAACCACCACCGATGAGACCGGAAGCTTTACCTTATCTCCGGAACTCGCACCGGGCACCTACCAGCTCGAATTGCGTAAATCGGGTTACCTCAGGCTACACCTTCCCATCACGATCACGCCCAATACGCCCATCGTTTTTGATCTTATCCCGATGGAGATCGATCTGGCAGAAGCCAATGAAAACCTAACGCGCATCAGCCTCTCTGACGTACAACTGAATAGTGATGACGCACTACAGGACAATGTGATTTCTGGATTGCTCGGCGCCACCAATGATGTGTTTAGTAATGCGGCGGCTTTTGATTTTAGCGCTACCTTTTTTAGACCGCGTGGGCTGGACAGCAAATACAGCCGGGTGCTCATCAACGGGATTACCCTCAACAAACTCAACAGCGGGAGACCACAGTGGAGCAATTGGGGCGGACTCAACGATGCGATGCGGAATCGGGAATTCAGTATGGGGTTTACGCCTTCGGCCTATAGTTTTGGCGCGCCTGCCGGAGCCTTGCATTTTAATATGCGCGCTACCGCCTACAGACCCGGGGGTCGTATTTCGTATGCTACAGCAAACCGCACCTATACCGGAAGAGTGATGGGCAGCTACAATACCGGGATGACCCAATCTAATTGGGCCTTTGCGGTTTTGGCTTCCCGACGTTTTGGGCAGGAAGGCGCTATCGCCGGGACCTTCTATGATGCCAACAGTCTGTTTATCGCTGCTGAAAAACTACTTTCGAAAACCCACAGCATCAATCTCGCATTGCTTTACACCCCCAACCGCCGCGGAAGAAGTACCGCACTCACTCAGGAGGTGATCGACCTGAAAGGAACGGACTACAATCCCAACTGGGGCTATCAGAACGACACACCTCGCAACGCCCGCAATCGGGAGATCGAAGAACCCCTGGCGATCGTATCGCACTACTGGAAATGGAACGATCACAGCAGTCTCAATACCAACCTTGCCTACCAATGGGGAACTACAAAAAATTCGCGCATTGACTATACCGGCAATACGCTGGTCATCAATCCCAATGGGCAGGAAAGTTTTATAGGCGGTGCCCGCAATCCCGCACCTAACTATTATCAAAAATTACCTAGTTATTTTCTCAGGTTTGAGAACCCGACGGCAGCCCAATACCAGCAAGCCTATCTCGCCGAACAGGCGTTTATGGAAGATGGGCAACTTGACTGGCAGGCTCTGTACCGTGCCAATCAAACCGCGACGGCAAGCGGACTTAACAGCATTTATGCCGTGCAGAACGATGTTACTAAAGACCACCTGTTTAAAGCTTCCAGCCTGTTGAAAAGCCGATGGTCTGAGCAGTATGAGCTACAAGCAGGGGTTAGCTTCACCCACCTCAACAGTGAGAACTACGCAGAGCTAGACGATTTATTGGGTGGCACGGCCTGGCTGGATATCGACAGTTTTGCTGAGGATGACAACACCACCGGTGGCGACCTCGCGCAGAGCGACCTTCAACACCGAAATCGGCTCGTGGGTATTGGTGATGCCTATAAATACCGCTACAGCATAGTGACCCGGGAAGCTGCTGCCTTTGCACAACTTGAAGCTACCCACAAACATCTGGATTGGTATTTAGGGTTGCATATACAAAACACAACCCATCGCCGCGAAGGCTATTATGAAAACGGATACTACCCCGGTGACGCTTCTTTGGGACGCAGCGTACCGGTAGATTTTACGACCTATGGTGCCAAAGCCGGACTCACCTACAAGCTCAACAGCAAGCATTTTCTACAGGTCAATTCGGCAGTGCTTACCCAGCCTTTACCCACACAAACCGTGTTTACCAATGCCCGGCAAAACAACGCAAGGATCGCAAACCCTGAAGCAGAGCACATCCTCAATCTGGACGCCAGCTATATCTTTAGAGGTAATGCCTTCAAAGCGCGGCTCACGGGATATCATCTCAACTTCTCCAACGGAAGTGAAGTCTCCTATTTCTATACCCAATCGATGCAAACCCCTTTGATCGATCAAGGCAATGCACTGGTACAAGAGATCACAACCGGCATCGGCAGACAAAATCTGGGTATTGAATTGGGTGCTTCGTATCAGGTGCATCCTACGCTAACCTTTAAAGCTGCAGCAGCGGTAGGGCAGTATCGGTATACCAGCGATCCACAGGTATATTACACAACCACTTTAGCCCCGGAGCCTATACGCTTTGGGGATGGTGCTGTACAACTCACCAACTACCGGGTTGCGGGAGGTCCCGAGCAAGCCTATCAATTAGGCTTTGACTACAGAGATCCCGATTTCTGGTGGTTGGGCGCAAGCGTGAATCGGTTTTCAAACGCGTATGTAGATGTGAGTTATTTAAGGCGTTCGGGGGCATTTGCAAGAGCCGGAGACGGGCAGCCTTTAACAACCTACGACACCCATACAGCACGTGAGCTGTTACAGCAAGAACAGTTACCGTCCTATTATCTGGTCAATCTGGTAGGCGGTAAATCCTGGCGGGTCAAGCAGTATACTTTTGGATTCTTCGGGCTGATCAACAACGCGCTCAACACCCGCTATAAAACCGGTGGATTTGAAGATTCCCGTATCGGCGACTATCAAAAGCTCACCGAAGAACGCTCCCGGCAAACTCCGCTCTTTGGAAACCGGTATTTTCTGGGATACGGTGCCACCTTTTATCTCAATTGCTATGTACGCTTTTAAATTATTCGCTTTCGCGAAAGCAAAAAAATAAGTCTTATGAATGCAAAACCTATACTTCTCGGTCTTTATGCATGTTGCCTCTTCGGATGTGTCACTCAGGAATTTGATATTCCACAAACCGAAGCGACTACCGTAACTCCTACCGGCACCGAAATAAGCCTCAACGCCGTGCTCAACAGCTTAAGACAAAGCAGCGAACCTGTGGTAAGCTTTGAAGCCACAGATACCTATTTTACCGGTTATGTGATAAGCAGTGATGTGGCCGGTAACTTTTATCACGAACTCCTCCTGCAGGATACTCCGGCAAACCCAAGCAGTGGCATTACGCTACAACTCAATGAAAATGCCTTGTACACTACCTATGAGCCGGGCAGAAAAGTCTATGTGTATGTAGACGGGCTAGCCATCACTACAGAAAATGGCGTTATGCAGCTGGGGATTAGAGACGGCAATGGCATCACCGATATTCCCGGCAGTCTTATCAACAGTCACGTTGTGCGGGATGCTGAAGTAGCCCAACTGGTTCCATTACCGCTTCCCATTTCGCAGTTTTCTGAAGCCTATGAGAATGTATTGATTCAGCTCGATCAGGCGCAGTTTAGTCAAAGCGAGGTTCTGGGCGCCTTTCCCAAAACCTTTGCCGGAGAAGTTACCGATGCGTTTGACGGCATTCGCCTGTTGGAAACCTGCGAACCCCGTGGCAGAACCTTGGTAAGTACCAGCACCTTTGCCAGTTTTAAGTCGGTTGCGCTTCCGTCAGGAAAGGGAAGCATTAGCGGTATTCTGAGCAGAGACTTTTACGACGATTTCTACATCCTACGCATCAACACCACTCAGGCGATCGACTTTTCAAGCGACGACCGCTGCGACCCCGAAGTGTATAGCTGCGGACAAGCAACAACCGAAGGGGAAACACTTCTCTTTACTGAAGATTTTAGTGAACAATCCCGCAACAATCCTATTGAAGGTAACGGCTGGACCAATTATATAGAATACGGTGTGCAGGCCTGGGAAGCCTACACCGCCAGCGGCACCAACGCCTCACAGGGCGTTTCTGCGCGTATCGATTCGTACCAGTCGGGAGACGCCTTAAGTGTATGCTGGTTGATCACTCCGGCTATTGATCTGGCCAACAAAACTCAGGTGCGGCTGCGTTTTGAAACCAGCAGCAGCTTTGCAGATGGCAGTGAACTTGAGGTGCTTTTCAGTACTGATTGGGATGGAGACCCAACGACCGTTACCCAAGCCCGGTGGCAGGTGTTGCGTGACGCCTTTGTGATACGCGACCAGGATTTCTTTGGCGATTGGTACAGCAGCGGAATCGTGAACCTCTCCTGCACTCCCGCAGAAACAGGTTATGTTGCCTTTAAATACACCGGCAGTACTCAGGAAGCCTTTGACGGTACTTACCAACTGGACAACATCAGCATTACCGCCGACTAAATAATAAAATGCTATTTTTAGGAAACTAAAATTTACACCTCTTGATCAAAACTACCCTACTCAGTTTGCTATTGGTTTGTTTAATCGCCTGTAGCTCTAAAAATGAAAAAGCAGCACCTCAAGCGCAGTTCACCGATGAGCAAGCCCAGTTGATAATGGCTGCAGATTCTGCCACGCCCATGCGTGTTTTTAAGATCACTAAAGAAAGTGACTCGCTTTTACTTCGCACGCCCAGTGAAGCAGTAAGCGTAGATCCTAAAGACACGGTGCTGATGAATCTCATCGATCGCATGTATACCACGGTGCGCGACAGCCTCTCGTTAGGTGCAGGTATTGCCGCTCCTCAGGTGGGTATCTTAAAACGCATCGCCTGGGTTCAGCGCTTTGACAAAGAAGGCTTTCCTTTTGAGGTGATCATCAATCCTGTGATCAAACAATACTCTAAGAAAAAGCAAGATTGTCCTGAAGGTTGTTTGTCGATCCCCGGTAGACGCGACACCTTATCTACCCGGGCGTATGCCATTCTCGTGGAATATGATAAACCCGACGCCTCACACGAGATCGAAATGGTAGAAGACTTTACAGCGGTGGTGTTTCAACATGAGATCGACCATTTGAATGGGATTCTCTATCTCGATCACTTAAAACAAGAGATCAAAGACGCCGAAGGCCTGATGACCTTAGATACGCTTAGCAATTAAAATACCGGGTATTAGGTATTTACAACACGTCAAATTAATACTAATATCACCTAAACTAATCAAACTTATAATTTATGGAAACTCAAACACGATTTAGTCCGTTAGAAGCGGCTCCAGGACTAATTTACCTTGGATCTAAAGCTAAAAAATACAAACAGGTTGTTTACGCCTCACAGATCTACGGTAGCTTTTTCTTAGTTAATGGAACCTTCAGTACCGAACCCAGTAGCGAAGAAGGATTTCAAACAATAACAACAGTTGAATTTGAACTGGTCAATTACAAAGGGCTTTTCAACATAGGACTTGAAGATGTAAGCTTTGACGAAGCTAAGAATTGCTTTCATTTACATCTTGAAGCCCTTTCAAATGCTACAAAAAAGACCGTGAAAAATATCAAAGTTGATTGTAACAAAGATTTATACTTTATTCGTGAGTTAGCTGAAATTAAAGATGCACTCAAAAAAGGTGTTCACGACGATGAGTTTTTCTACAGAGATGGTGCGTATACAGCCAGACGCATTCCACATCATACTTTAGAAATGGACCAAGCTGAAGATATCGTTAAATGCATTGAAGGCACCTCTTCTACTACAAGCTCTGAGAAAGCAGGCTTTGCTCCGGGAAAACGCTGTATGATGTCTGAACTGAAAATCTTGATTTAATGCGCATAAGGCTGCCCGGACTTCTGTTGCTCTTTTGGTGTAGCCTTGCGCTTGGGCAGCACACCGATCTTTCAACATACGATGCATATTTTCAAGCACTCAAAGAGTTGGAGCATCAAGAAGCGCTGTCGCATTTGGAGCGCATCGACGACCCACAATATACGCAGCCGCTTGAGGTTTTTGCTCAAATGACCTACCAAGGTTTTTTGGGTAATTCTAAACGCTATCAAACCGATTGTGTCGTGCGCACCAGCGACGATCCCTTTTTAAATGCGGTGTACCAACTGAACACCGGGTATTATAAATTTTATTTTTTACAGGACCGTACGGCAGCCTATCCGCATTTTTATTCGGCATTAGAACATGCTAATGAAACAGCGTATGCTCCCTTGCAGCGTCGTGCCCTGCGTGCCATCTTACAGTATTTTCATCATGAGATCGCGCGCAATAACAACAACTATGATGTGTTTCTGGATCAATATCAAAAGCTGATCGCAGACATTCACGATCAGGTGTATTTTCAGATCTATGAGGTTATTTTCTATTCTTCAGAGATCGACATCAAATCGGTTTATCATACCAAAGCCGCCCTGCTTGAAGGCTTGATCACCCAGCTGGAGCCCGACTGTAAGCTCCTGCCTAAACTCTATCTGGAAGTAGCCTTGTTTTATGAATTGCGCGAACAATATGATCAGGCAGCACTGTATTATCAAAAGGTCTTTGACGAAGGAAAAGATATCCCGTATTACAACGATAACAGGTTTTCTGCCATAACCAAATTGGCTTACATTCAACATCTCAAGGGCAATTCTGAACAAGCGCTTGAAAAACTGAAAGAGATCACCTGCTGTTTCAATCCGCAAGACGCGTTAAAGAATACATTTTTTGTAGAATACTATACTTCTATGTTTTATGAGGGTATGGGAGCAGACTCGCTGGCACTGGCGCATTATAAAACCTATGTAGAAGCCGGTCACAACATCAACTTCAGAGACAACTCGTTAGAGATCTCCCGCCTTCAGGTAGAATTAGAAACCGAAAAAAAAGCCAACGAGTTGCTTGTAGAAAAACAAGCTAAAAAACGCTTTCTGTTCATCGCCGGAGGTTTAAGTATCCTCTTGATCATAGCAATCGTAATCGCCTATTTAATACTCAACAACAGCAAAAAAAGACGTAAACTGGCCGAGCAGGAAAGCGAGTTAGAAAAAGAACGCGTGGCCAATCTTTTAAAAGATCAGGAACTCGCCAGTATCGACGCAATGATCGCGGGACAAGAAAAAGAACGCACCCGTATTGCCGGAGAACTCCACGACGATCTTGGCGCTTTGATGACCAATGTGCGTATGCATTTTGAATCTTTAAAAGCCTCTCAGGCCCCTGATCTGTTTGATAAAACCGACACCTTGCTGCACGAAGCCTATCAAAAAGTACGGAGTATTGCGCACGCAAAAAACTCCGGGGTAATTGCCAACCAAGGCTTATTGAAAGCGGTTAAAGATCTGGCTCAAAAAGTATCGCAGCTCAACGGGCTCGAAATACAAGTGGTACATCACGGCATGACCAACCGACTTGAAAACAGTCTCGAGCTGAGTATTTTCAGGATCATCCAAGAGCTCATTACCAATATTATAAAACACGCACAGGCCAACACGGCAACCATCCACTTGATCAATCACGGAGATTCGCTCAATATCATGGTTGAGGACGATGGTCTAGGATTTAATCCGCAACACATAAGTTCGCGCAGCCAGGGAATGGGCATCAGCAGCATAGACAAACGTGTAAATCACCTTGACGGCAGCTTGACTATTGAGTCGGCACCCGGCGAAGGCGCCACCGTCATCATAGACATACCCATATGATACGTATCGCAATAGGAGAAGATCATCAATCCTTAATCGACGGCATTGCGCTTTTGATTCAGGATATAGCACATATTCAACTGGTGTGCAGCGCTACAGACGGTTTAGAACTGGTAGAAGCCGTACGCAAACATCAACCGGATGTGATCATTACAGACATCAGAATGCCCAAGATGGATGGTATTCAGGCTACCGAAATCATCAAGAAAGAATTCCCTAAGATCGCCGTAATTGCCTTTACTATGTTTGACCAGCAAGATGCAGTACAGCAAATGCTTGATGCCGGAGCTTCGGGATATATTCTAAAAAACTCCAGTTTACAGACCTTAAAAAATGCTATAGAAACTGTAGCTGCAGGCACGCCCTTCTTTGATTCTCAGATTGATCTAAGCGCCTTTGAAGAAGATCACAGTGCAACCTCAAAAAGCGGTTTACTCACCAAGCGCCAACTCGAGATTCTTCGCCTTATCGCTCAGGGAAAAACCTCTCGTGAGATCGCAGACGAGTTGTTTATCGGGGTGCATACCGTAGACACGCACCGTAAAAACATGATGCGTATTCTCGAACTCAAAGGAAAAGGCGAACTGCTTCGGTATGCACTCGACCGAAAGTATGATTTTTAAACAGCAAGCAACAGGCTCTTTTTGTGTCATTCTTATAAAAAACGCTTCAATAGTTCTGAAGCGTTTTTTATTTCTAACTTTACCTCCTAATTTTCCACTATGGCTTTATCTAACAACGACATCTTTAAAAAATTACGTGTAGCGCTAAAACTGCGTGATGACGATATTGTAAAAATATGTGCGTTAGTAGATTTTGCAGTGACCAAGAGTGAATTGGGCGCTATTTTCAGAAACGAGAACCATCCTAAATATGTAGAATGCGGAGATCAATTTCTTCGGAATTTCCTCAACGGACTCGTAATTCATATGCGCGGCCCTATGCCCGAAAAGAAAGCCGGCAAACCGGCTCTAAAAAAAGACGGGGATAAAAAGAAAAACACGAAGAAGAAAGGTTCTCCTAATAAAGCAGATTAATCTTCCAGTTTAAAAATCGTATATACCGGAAAGTGATCGCTTAAGCCGCCCAGATATTTGTCACCGGCATAGGTGCGTAATGGGTTGCCGCGGTATTTACCTTCCTGCTCTTTTAAATATTCCGGATTAAAGATCGCAGATTTCTCATACTCCAGAGGATTGTCATAGGCTTTCATCCAGTTGGGGGACAAGATGATCTGATCAAACAAATACCAGTCGCCGCGATGGTTTAAGGAACCGGCATAACGCGTTAATAAAAAGACCATCGGATTGTAAAAATCGGTGGATACCAGATGATCACGCACCGCGATACTCTGCGGGTCGTCATTAAAATCTCCCATTATAAGGATTCGAGCTTCAGGATCTCGTGCTTGAATATCTTGAATGATTTCACGGTTACGCTGAGCCGCAGCAATACGTTTGGGTTCAGAAATTGCCACACCTTCTCCCCGTGATGGCCAATGATTGACCAAAACAAAAACAGATACACCGGCAAGTTTTCCTTCTACATAAAGAACATCGCGCGTAAAATCGCGTACCCCTTGAGCCGTTTGAAGATGTAAAGAATAGCTTCTGCTTTCGATCACTTCAAAGCGGTTTTTATCATATAGTAACGCCGTATCAATACCGCGCTCATCCGGTGAATTGTGATGCACATAATCATAATTCAGTTCTTGTAAAGCTTCGGTTTGTAGAAGATCGTTGAGCACTTTTTTATTTTCAACTTCGGCCACGCCAATAAGTGCAGGCGCTTGTCCTGTTTCGGCTTTGCCCACTTGAGCAATGGTTTTTGCGAGTCCGTTTAACTTTTGCGTGTACCGCTCGTGATTCCATTTGAGATCGCCGTGCGGCGTAAAATCATCATCCAGAATATTGGGGTCCTTTAGGGTATCAAAAAGATTTTCAAGATTGTAAAAAGCAAGGGTAAGTTTTGTTTGGGGCATTTTGAAACATATTTTGTAAACAGCAATTTAAGAAAGCCTTAGCTTCTAAATCCTTATCTTTGCAGCTTACTTTTATTTATGATTGAAGAGACTAAAATAGAATATGAAAAAACCGTATTGATCGGTTTAATTACACAGTTTCAGGACGAGGATAAAGCGACGGAGTATCTTGACGAACTCGAGTTTCTCGCGTACACCGCAGGTGGTGAAGTGCTTAAACGCTTTACCCAAAAGATGGATACGCCCAATCCCAAAACCTTTATTGGTAGCGGGAAGATGGAAGAAGTACGTGCGTATGTAGACCAGTATGAAATAGGTACTGCCATTTTTGATGATGAATTGAGCCCTGCGCAACAGAAGAATATTGAAAAGATCTTAAAGTGTAAGGTCATTGACCGAACCAATCTGATCCTTGATATTTTTGCACAACGCGCGCAAACGAGTTATGCGCGTACTCAAGTAGAGCTGGCGCAATATGAATATTTGCTACCACGCCTTGCCGGGATGTGGACGCACCTTGAGCGTCAACGAGGAGGTATCGGGATGCGCGGACCGGGTGAAACCGAAATTGAAACCGATCGTCGTATTGTGCGTGATCGTATTTCGTTACTTAAAAAGAAACTTGAAAAGATAGACAAGCAACAAGCCATACAGCGAGGAAACCGCGGCGCTTTGGTGCGTGTCGCTTTGGTAGGATACACCAACGTTGGGAAATCTACATTGATGAACACGATAAGTAAAAGTGAAGTTTTCGCAGAAAACAAGCTTTTTGCTACGCTGGATACTACCGTGAGAAAAGTGGTTATTCGCAACCTTCCGTTTTTATTGAGTGATACTGTAGGATTTATTAGAAAACTGCCTACGCAGCTGGTAGAATCGTTTAAAAGTACCTTAGATGAGGTGCGCGAAGCCGATCTATTACTACACGTTGTTGATATCTCGCACCCACAATTTGAAGATCATATCGCTTCGGTGAACCAAATTATGGATGAGATAGGCGGTTCAGACAAGCCAATGTTGATGGTCTTTAATAAAATAGATCAATACACGCATAAAACCATTGATGAAGATGATCTGGTCACCGAACGTACCGAAGAGCATTTTACTTTAGAAGAATGGGAGCGTACATGGATGTCCCGTGTAGACGGCGATGCGATTTTTATTTCGGCATTGAATAAAGATAATATGGAAGCGTTCCGCAAAAAGGTTTACGATCGCGTTCGTGAAATTCACATTACGCGTTTCCCTTATAACAATTTCTTATATCCTGAGTACGACGCTTATGGCGAAGAAGAATAGCGTATTTTAGATTTTAAATAAATTACCTCAAGGCGCACTCGCCGAGATATTGGTTGAAAAGAATTTTCAATTTTGAGAAAAATCTTAGCGTTTAAAGCCTTTGGCGGTGCCAACAAAAAACCCGATGCTTTCTGCATCGGGTTTTTTGTTATTTAAACTTCCGCTTTGCTTAGAAGGTATACGTAAGTCCGGCACCCAATACTTCCCGTATTTGAAATGCTCCAACGGCATTATCGTCGTAAATGGCTTGAAAAATAAAATTGGTTGAGATAAAGTCATTCACTTTCATCACCACATTTCCGGTGTAGTCAATATCTACATTCTGCGGATCTTCAAGGTAGTTACTGTATAAATTGAGGTTATTGCTCAACGTCACATTTTCCATCAGGGTGAATTTTGCAAAAGCATTTACAGAAGCCCCCAATTCAAAACGCGAACTTTTACCGGCATCCACACCAAAATACTTTCCGTCAACATAATCGGCACCGCTGGTAAAACTTGGATCTACAAAGATAAAACGTGCGGTTGCAGGCGCAATGTTTACTTTAAAGTTGTCATTTTTCTTCCACAACATACCCGGACCAAATTGCAAATAGGCTGGCGAGAAAAAATGCGTTCTTTCGGTTCGTGTAGTATTTCCATCGGCATCTTCCCCATAGGTATATCCTTTTGCAAACTGCGTACGCATATTGGTAAAAAAGGAATAATACCAGTTGCTTTCTTCAATTTGCTTCCCTAAGGTAGAAGTAAACTCAAGTCGGTCGTTTGTTTTTCTGGTAAACTCTTGGTCTTTTACTTTTGTCAGACCAAAATCTCCAATGATCTTATTATCCCAGGTAAGATCGCCTTTGCGATAGTTAAAATCATAATTAAGACTGATGTTTCCGCCGTAGTTGGAGGTCCCTCCACCTTGCCATTCTGCGTTAAACGCAGCTTGATTGAATAATAGAGAAACGTTTCCTTCTTTGGTCCAACCCTCTTTAGGTTCGTCTTCCTGAGCCATTACTACGCCAGTGGTAAGTGCCAGCAAGAATAAAAGACTTCTTTTTTTCATTGTTTGGTTTTAAGTGTTGCAGCAAAGATACCGCACTCAAAAAATATAAACAGGATGCCTATTTAATAAATCTGAAAACTCCCTTAATGCTTCTTTTTCTTGAATAAAGGCACAGACGAGCACGCCTCGCCAAACATCAGACTTTTGACTTCCTTTTGCAGTTTTTGCGTAAGTAAAATATACGCGTTTTGAGGCACCGGTTTATCTGAACAGCCTTTTACGATCACAAATTCATCTTTAAATTCTGAAAGATCCAGCTCTTGAATAATTTCAGCATACAGAATACTTTCAAGATCGGTAAGTGAACCGATTACCACTTTCTTAGCTACAGGCTCCAAATAGGTCGTTACTAACATAAACGCCCACGCCGGCACGATCGCATCGGTACTGCAATACAGCGCCACATACGCATCTTCATAAGCTGCCCAATCATATACTTTTAGGCTTGCTCTAAATTCTTTTTCGCGCAGGAGAAAACCTTCTGTTAACCACTGTGCGATATCAATAGTTTCCCGTCTCCCGGCGGGATATAATTTTTCTAGATCAAAGGTTTTAAGCTTGCTGTTGGCTACCCGGTTAACAATCTCTTCCATAGCACTATTTTAGATTAAAGTAATCCCAGCTCCAGTTTTGCTTCTTCACTCATCAGATCCTGGCTCCACGGCGGGTCAAACGTAATTTCAACCTCACAGTCTTTAACCATATCGATGGTTTTTACTTTCTCCTCAACTTCTACCGGAAGCGTTTCTGCAACGGGACAGTTGGGTGTAGTAAGCGTCATTAGAATCTTAGTCTCGTAATCTTCGTTTACAAATACGTCATAAATGAGTCCCAATTCATAAATATCTACCGGGATTTCCGGATCGTAAATCGTCTTAAGTACGCGAACTACTTTTTCGCCTAACTCTTGTGTATCTATCTCTTTTGTATCGCTCATAATATTAATCTTAAAATCGTTTGTCTAGGGCGCTTGGTGTGCGTCTATATAAATAAACTACAGATTCCTGCTGTTAGTGTTAAGCCATTTCCCCAATTGATCAGGATTCTGCTTTTGCCTGATAGGCCACTGCGTATAATTTTATCTGCTTGATCATACTCACCAAACCATTAGCACGGGTTGGCGACAAATGTTCTTTTAAACCGATCTTATCAATAAAAGAAGTGTCGGCATCCAGAATGGCTTGCGGCGGTTGATTAGAAAAAGAACGAATCAAGATCGCTATGATCCCTTTTGTAATTATCGCGTCGCTGTCTGCAGTGAACTCAATATTTCCTTCATTAAAATCTGCGTGAACCCAAACTTTACTTTGACAGCCTTTGATGATATATTCGTCGGTTTTATATTTCTCGTCAATGAGTGGTAGTGATTTTCCCAACTCGATCATATATTCATAACGCTGCATCCAGTCGTCAAACATCTCAAATTCTTCAATGATCTCTTGTTGTATTTCTTGAATACTACTCATAGTAGTTTGCTTTATTTTGCTGTTAAAATCAATTCTTCGTCCCCGTTATAAAGTTCTAATACACTCTTATCAAAGCTAAAGTTACTCGCTTTAAGTAAGGCCTGAAAAAAGTTGTATTCTACAGAAGTTCCTTCGGGACACATCATTTTTGTCGCCATAGCCGGTGAAAACTTAATATTATTTTCACTTACCACATAGGTCGCACTATAGCTGTTGCACACGCCTTTGCCGCTAACCTGACCTTTTTCCGGATCAAAGATCAAAGTGATCTTTTTATCAGAGACCGTATCGCCTTGAATAGCCTGCACAACGTATTCCCCTTTTGGACCGTTAATTTTCTTATCTGCTGACTTACAAGCATTAAAACTCACAAAGGCCAGTAACAATACGATAGCAAATGTTTTCATAGTTCAGTATTTTAATGTGAAAATACTAGGAATCAATAAAATATGCAGCAGCCTAAAGGTTAAAATTAGCCCAACATGCTTGCTGCCTTTTTTACTGCAGCTACAAAGACATCAATTTCTTCTTTGGTATTGTAAAAAGAGAACGAGGCTCTTACAGTTCCCGGAATTTTATAAAAATCCATTATAGGTTGTGCACAATGATGTCCTGTGCGTACCGCAACTCCCAATTTATCTAAAATGGTCCCGATATCATAAGGATGAATAGATCCCACATTAAACGAGATCACAGCGGTTTTATCTTTTGATTCCCCGTAAATACGTAAATCTTCGATCTCTAGAAGCTGTTGGGTAGCATAGACGAGCAGCTCGTGCTCATACGCAGCAATAGTATCAAAACCAATCGCATTCATATAATCGATGGCAGCGCCAAAGGCAATACCCCCACAAATATTTGGAGTTCCTGCTTCAAATTTATGAGGTAATCCCGCATAGGTAGTTTTCTCAAAAGTAACCTGATCGATCATCTCACCACCTCCTTGGTACGGTGGCAATTTTTCTAGCCACGCTTCTTTTCCATAAAGCATTCCCACTCCCGTAGGACCACACATTTTGTGTCCTGAAACCACATAAAAATCAACGTCCAAAGCCTGAACATCTGCCTTGATATGCGGTGAAGCTTGCGCCCCATCTACCAAAACAGCACCTCCGACTTCGTGGGTTTTTGCAATTATTTCTTCAATAGGATTTACGGTACCCAGCGCATTACTCACGTGGTTCACAAAAACAAGCTTTGTCTGCGCTGAAAGCAACGCGTCAAAAGCATTCATGTCTAATTCCCCGCTGTCAGTCATCGGAATGACTTTAAGCACTGCTCCTGTTTTTTCACAAAGCATTTGCCAAGGCACAATATTAGAATGATGCTCTAATGCCGAAACAATGATTTCGTCACCTGCCTTTAAAATTTCAGAAAAACCTGAAGCTACAATATTGATCCCGTGCGTGGTTCCTGAGGTGAAAAGCGTTTGATACGCCTGCGGAATATTGAAATGCTTTTGCAGTTTTATGCGCGCTTGCTCGTAAGCATCTGTTGCTTCTTGCGATAACGCGTGTACACCACGGTGAATGTTGGCATTATAATTTGAATAATAATCCATAATCACATCGATCACCTGTTGCGGCGTTTGTGAAGTAGCTGCATTATCAAAATAAACCAAAGGCTGCCCGTTAACCTTGCGGTTTAGAATAGGAAAATCTTCGCGTATTCTTAAGACATCAAAGGTTGATGTGGTACTAGCAGTAGCCATATGTACAATTTTTGACGATTTAGTCGCAAGACGAAAAGTCTTGCCTAGAGATCAAAACCAATATTAACGCCAAGTTTTTCGGCGATAAGATTGGTAATACGTGCTTTTAACTGTGGTATTTTTACACTTTCTAAAACATTATTCGCAAAAGCATACATCAACAAAGCACGACCTTCTTTTTTACCAATTCCGCGGGTACGCATATAGAATAGCGCATCTTCATCAAGCTGCCCAATGGTACACCCATGAGAACATCTCACATCATCTGCAAAAATCTCTAGTTGTGGCTTAGAATTGATCGAAGCTTTATCGCTTACCAAAATATTGTTATTAGACTGGTACGCGTTGATTTTCTGAGCGATATCATCTACAACCACTTTACCATTGAATACTCCGGTAGCTCTGTCGTCAAAAATCCCTTTGTAGTCTTGGTGACTTTCACAATTAGGCTGTCTGTGGTGCACAAGGGTATTGTGATCTACGTGCTGTTTATCTTCAATGATGGTAACCCCTTTTAGAATAGAGTTGATGTGTTCACCATTTTGATAATAATTCAGATTATTACGCGTAAGCTTTCCACCGAAAGAAAAGGTATGAACCGAAACCTCACTTGACTCCTGTTGATCGATGTGTGTATTATCGATTAGTGAAGCATTCTCTTTGTCGTTCTGAATTTTGTAGTAATCTACACGCGCGTGTTTTCCGGCGTAAATTTCGGTAACCGAATTGGTAAATACTGCATTTGAACTCAAACTCTGGTGACGCTCTATAACCTGAACTTCTGCATTCTCTTCAGCAACAATTAAGTTACGTGGCTGAAGCATTAAATTTGCTTCACTTCCGGTAGATAAATGCACGATCTGTATAGGCTTGTTTACTGCGCGACTCTTTGGCACATAGATGTATGCTCCTTCTTTTGCAAAAGCCGTGTTTAATGCCGTAAGGCTTTCTTTTTTTGCAATTTTATTGAAGTATACATCAATGACCTGCTTGAATTTAGGCTTTGTAAGTGCTGAGCTCAACAGACAAACATCAACACCATCGTGTGTGGTCTCTGAAAGGTACGAACTGTACACCCCATCGATAAAAACAATCTTAAAGGTGTCTATATCATTTAGAAAGTACTGCTTTACGTCTTTGAACTCAATAGCATCATCAGCGTGCGATACCAAACTGTAATCAGGTTTGGTAACACTGTTTAAAGAAGTGTATTTCCAGTTTTCATCTTTCTTACTTGGGAATCCCTCGGTCTCGAAAACCTTTATGGCGTGATCTTTTATATCAAGAATACTGTTGTCAAATGACGTATTCTCTTGAAAGGTCAAGTATGATGATAATAATTTATCTTTTAAACTCATAATTAAATTTAATATTCAAAGTTTTAGAATTCAAGATTTAGCCTGAAACTTACTTCCTTTGAGTTCTGTTTTGTTCAAATAGTTTATAAAACCAGCTATCTGTTTACTTAATTGTTCGCACTTTGATGTTAGCACTTCCAATTGAGGCTTGTCGATATAATCCCAGTCATAAATTCTATATAATTGAGATCTAACTTCTCCACAAGAGCCTTTTGCAATTGATAAAAATTGCCTGAATTCTAAATTACCATTGCGCTCAAATCCTTCAGCGATATTATCCATTACGCTTCCAGATGAACTAATAATCTGATCCCTTAATTTAAAATTAGTACAGAGCTCTGTACTTTTTACAATTTCAATGATATCCTGCGCCAAAACTCTTGCATCCAGCCAGATCTGCAAATCTTCAAATCGCTTTATAGATGCCATAATTTTGAATTTTGAAGCTTGAATCTTCTAAGCTGTAAGTTCTGCTTTTACCCAATCGTATCCTTTTTCTTCCAGTTCGAGCGCTAACTCTTTACCTCCAGATTTTACGATTTTCCCGTCTACTAAAACGTGTACAAAGTCTGGGACAATGTATTCTAAAAGACGCTGGTAATGCGTGATTACAATAACCGCATTATCTTTACTTCGTAATTTGTTCACACCATTAGAAACGATACGCAATGCATCAATATCCAAACCTGAATCCGTCTCATCAAGAATGGCCAATTTTGGCTCTAACATCGCCATTTGGAAGATCTCATTACGCTTCTTCTCACCCCCTGAAAATCCTTCATTAAGCGAACGCGACAAGAACTTGCGATCGATTTCTAACAACTCAGACTTTTCACGAATCATCTTAAGCATATCGCTAGCCGGCATATCTTCTAGACCTTTAGCTTTACGCGTCTCATTGATCGCCGTTTTGATAAAGTTGGTTACAGAAACACCAGGAATTTCAACAGGATACTGAAACGATAAGAACACGCCTTGGTGTGCACGCTCTTCTGCATCTAATTCTAAGATAGACTCGCCTTCAAAAATGATATCACCACCATTCACTTCGTACTCTTCCTTCCCGGCAATTACAGAGGACAACGTACTTTTACCAGAACCATTAGGTCCCATTATGGCGTGTACTTCACCTGCGTTTACCTTAAGGTCAATACCTTTAAGGATGTCTTTATCTTCTATACCTGCATTAAGATTTTTTATCTCTAACATATTCTCTATTCTTTGGGCTAAATGCCTTTTTCTGATGTTCTTTATTTTGTTTTTATCCTACGGAACCTTCTAATGAAATCTCCAATAATTTTTGTGCTTCTACCGCAAACTCCATCGGAAGCTTATTCAATACTTCTTTACTGAAACCATTTACGATTAACGCAATTGCTTTTTCGGTATCAATTCCACGCTGGTTACAGTAGAAGATTTGATCTTCACCAATTTTACTGGTAGTCGCCTCGTGTTCTACTTTTGCAGATTTGTTCTTGGCTTCGATATACGGGAAGGTATGTGCGCCACACTTATTCCCCATCAACAGTGAATCACATTGCGAGAAGTTACGTGCATTTTCTGCTCTACCGTTAATTTGTACTAAACCACGATAACTATTTTGTGACTGCCCTGCAGAAATACCTTTTGAAATGATCGTACTCTTGGTATTCTTACCTAAGTGAATCATTTTGGTTCCTGTATCTGCCTGCTGAAAATTGTTAGTCACAGCGATCGAGTAAAATTCTCCGATCGAATTATCACCTTTCAACACACAACTTGGATATTTCCAGGTTACGGCGCTACCGGTTTCTACTTGCGTCCAAGAGATCTTTGCGTTTTTCTCACAAAGCCCACGCTTGGTCACAAAGTTGTAAACTCCACCTTTTCCCTCATCATTTCCAGGATACCAGTTTTGAACGGTAGAATATTTGATCTCTGCATCATCAAGAGCGATCAATTCTACCACGGCAGCGTGCAACTGATTCTCATCACGCGAAGGTGCAGTACATCCCTCAAGATAACTTACATAACTTCCTTCATCTGCCACAACCAGCGTACGCTCAAACTGACCGGTTCCCGCTTGATTGATTCTAAAATAGGTTGAAAGTTCCATCGGGCAACGCACGCCTTTTGGAATATAACAGAATGAACCATCACTGAATACCGCACTGTTTAAAGCCGCATAAAAATTGTCGGTTTTAGGTACAACTGTACCAATGTATTTTTTCACCAATTCCGGATGCTCTTTAATCGCTTCAGAAATTGAACAGAAGATAATTCCTTTTTCTGCTAAGGTTTTTTTGAACGTTGTAGTTACTGAAACAGAATCCATAACCACATCTACAGCAACTCCCGCAAGCTTCTTTTGCTCATCAAGAGAAATACCAAGACGTTTAAAAGTATCTAGCAATTCTGGATCAACCTCATCAAGACTATCGTACTTTGGCTTTTTTGAAGGTGCCGAATAATACGAGATATTCTGAAAATCAGGTTTTTTATAATGCACATTAGCCCATTCTGGCTCTTCAAGTGTTTGCCAGTGTCTAAACGCTTCAATACGCCATTCGGTCATCCACTCCGGCTCTTCTTTTTTCTTAGAGATCGCGCGAACGATATCTTCGTTAAGCCCCACCGGAAAAGTTTCAGATTCTATGTCGGTATAAAAGCCGTACTTATATTCTTTGGTAGCTAATTCTTTTTCTAAATCGTCTTCTGTATATGCCATATACTGTTATCTATGCTGTTTTAAAAAACAGATTTTATCTTATTACAATGAAAAACTCTCTCCACAACCGCAAGTACGTTGTGCATTGGGATTGTTAAAGACAAAGCCTTTACCATTCAATCCTCCACTATACTCCAGAGTTGTTCCTATCAAGTAGAGAAAACTACGCTTATCTACGATCAACTTAATGTTGTTATCTTCAAAGAGTTTATCTTCTTCAGCGATACTTTTATCAAACTTCAAATCATAGGATAAGCCGCTACACCCGCCACTCTTCACGCCTACCCTAACATAATCTGTATTAGGATCATAACCATCCTCTGTCATAAGGCTGGCTATCTTCTTTTTTGCGTCTTCACTTACTTTAATCATAATTCAAATTAATTAGTGCAAATATACCATTTAAGTAGGGTTTTACCATACATCCTTACATTAAACTATCTTATCCTTCAATAGGAGAAATATATCAATTTTGAAGCTCCGGCTATAGCTCCCACGCTGCTTAGATCGATCTGTTTTTCAGTTAAAAGATCTTCTCCTCATTTTAAACCTGCGCTTTCGGCGTGGTTTCAAGTTATTCCCATTAAATTTGCACTTTAAAACAACTTGTTATGTTTGAAAACAAAGATGAATCGCGCACCTCGCTTGGTGAATTGGGCGAATTTGGACTTATAAATCACCTTACACAAACCTTTAAAATCAAACAATCGAGCACCATTACTGCAATTGGTGATGATGCCGCTGTGATTGATCCTGACGGAAAACAACTTGTAGTAACCACAGATTTACTTGTTGAAGGGGTGCATTTTGATTTAAGCTTTATGCCACTCAAGCATCTTGGCTACAAAGCTGTAATGGTCAATTTATCTGACGTTTATGCCATGAATGCCGAAGCGACCCAGATCACGGTTTCTATCGCTGTTTCAAACCGATTTCCGCTAGAAGCGCTAGAAGAATTGTATGCGGGGATTGAGCTGGCTTGCTCTATTTACAATGTAGATCTTATTGGTGGAGACACCACTTCGAGCACCACCGGACTCCTTATAAGCGTGACTGCTCTGGGGCAAGCCGAACCTGCTACACTCGTAAAACGCGACGGTGCAAAAGACGGCGACCTTCTTGTGGTTTCTGGAGATTTAGGTGCTTCGTATATGGGACTTCAAGTCTTAGAACGTGAGAAACAAGTGTACAAGGTAAATCCCAACGCACAACCCGATCTTGAACCTTACGCATATCTTGTAGAGCGCCAACTTAAACCTGAAGCGCGTAAAGATATTGTTGAGTTACTGAAAAAGATTGAAGTACAACCTACCTCGATGATTGATATTAGTGACGGACTTTCTTCGGAAATTATTCACCTGTGTAAAAGCTCTAAAACCGGTGTACGTCTCTATGAGGAAAAGATCCCATTGGATCCACAGTTAATTCAAGTATGTGAAGAATTTGAATTAGATAGCACTACAGTAGCGCTAAGCGGTGGTGAAGATTATGAATTGCTGTTCACCATTAAGCAAGAGGACTACGAAAAAATCAAGGGCAATCCACAATTAACGGTAATAGGCCATATCACTCCAGAAAATGATGGATTAAATTTAATCACACGCGCCAACACCTCTATCCCTATTGTAGCGCGAGGTTGGAATGCGTTAAAAGATGAAGAATAATTAAGCCGATTGACGTCTGGCCGACTTGAAGATGTAAAACTTTTCCATCACTTCATTGATGCGACGCAGTTTTGGAGTTAATGGCGCAAGTTGACCATATTCATCTTCAGTAAATTGTTTTTTACAATGCGTGCACTCATACTCCTTTTGATTTGTTTGATAATGGCGTAATACGGAGTAGGTGTGTCCAAAAATTTTGCATTGCATTCTTTTAAGTGGATTTTTAGTAGGGTTCTGTAAACTCATTTTAAGGGAATTTTATGAAGTTAGGCTGACGAATTTAACAAAAAAAACGTTAAAAAGCATTTTTTAGACGCCAAAAAACACTATGACAAAAATCCACTGAAAGAATTATACTATTCTAAATATTTCTATGATTTTTTAAGAAATATTCGATTTTAAGCCTTTTATAATCAAAACTTTACAATCCTATATTATTGGTTTTCACTCGCAAAACGCCTTAAGCAGCGACAAAACACCCTCAAAATTTTCAATATGAAGCATATGACCTCCTTTTAAAACTTCGATTTTTATCGATTCTGATTCCAGTTCCGCTCTCAAGCCTTGTGCGTCGATCAACGTGTCCTGAGCTCCTAAAAGCATCCATTTTTTAAACGACGCTTCCCTCCACATTGCGGTCGCATCAAAACGCAGCATCATCCCTTTTTGCGCTTCAACATATCCTTCAAGCGGCGTTTTTAAAGCTTCTTGTTTTGTGTGCGCAATAACTTCAGCTAAATCCTTCCGTAATTCTTTTGAAAAAAGATTAGCGACCGACATAGATACCAAAGCTTCATAATTCTTTTCAGCCACTTGAATCCCGTGCTTTCGAAGCGCTACGCGTTCTTGCGTATCAGCTTTGGGTGTAGAATTTAATAAGCAAATTCCGTTGACGTACTGCGTATATAGCTTGGCAAACGCAAGTGCTACATAGCCACCCATTGAATGCCCAACTAACGAAACTTCGTTCAAATGATGTTGCTGCACAATTTTAAATACTTGCTGCGCCATCCTATCCATCGTATTACTCCCTTCTAAAACCGGACTTTGACCGTGACCGGGTAAATCAACGACAAACACGTGATTGCGTGTACTTAAATGCGCAATAAAGGGTTCCCACATGGTTCGGTTTTCCAAAAATCCGTGTAATAAAAACAAAGGTTTCCCTTTGCCAAACTCCTCATAAAATAAGGTTTGTTCTTCTGTAGATGGTCTCATTTTAGCTTAACTTACGGCTCGAAAGTTACAAGGTATATGCGTTTAAACAAAGAGGTTTTAATAACAGGGTTTGCAATTTTTTCACTCTTTTTTGGTGCCGGAAACCTTATTCTCCCGCCTTATTTGGGTTATACCGGTGGCGATGAGTGGTTTCTAATCGCTTTGGGCTTTATCCTTTCGGCAGTAGTGATCCCAATCTTAGGGATTTTTGCTTATGCACGACTACAAGGCACTATGCTGGATTTTGGAACAAAAGTACATCCTGTATTTAGCACCGTGTTTTGTATTCTCGTTTACCTAGTTGCCGTAACCTTGCCGGGGCCTCGCACCGCTTCGGTCACACACGAGATGTCCATCGCACCTTATTTTGATGTGAGTTCGCTCACGACTAGCGCAATTTATTTTGGTCTGATATTAATTTTTGCCTTAAACCGATCTAGGATTCTGGATATCCTTGGCAAATACATCACACCACTGTTATTGCTGATTCTCATCACGATTATCGCCATAGCCAGCCTTTCTGAACAACCGGAAGCCACACGTTCTTTTATTACAAACCCTATTCGCACCGGCATCCTTGAAGGATACCAAACCTTTGATGCTATTGGCGCTGTGGTCATTGGTGCTGTTGCCATCATTTCGCTCAACTTAAAAACCTACAGCGAAGCCAAGCACAAAAAAACGGTATTGGTCTGGGGTGCGATAATCGCTGGGGCTGGCTTATTACTCATTTATACCGGGCTGATCTATATAGGTTCGCTGCACAATAATGGCTTAAGTGATCCTTCGCGTACCGAATTGCTCTCCTTTTTAAGTTATGAAACGCTGGGAAGCACCGGCAACATCCTGCTCTCCATTCTAGTCGCCTTAGCCTGTTTCACCACTGCCACAGGGATCGTTACAGGAACTGCAGACTTTGTAAAAGGCTTGTTGGGAGGTTCTAAGTTAGCATATACTTTAACCGTCATTACCGGCTGTCTTATAGGAGTGATCATTGGTCAAACAGGCGTCGCGTACATCATTCAAATTGCCGTACCTGCGTTGAATTTTATTTATCCCATTGTGATCGTCCTGATCCTTCTCAATGCCTTGCCCGGGCAGTATACTTCAAAAAGGATCTTTAGAATTGTAGTGATCATCACGCTACTTTTTAGCATTCCAGACTTTTTAAAGAGTATCAACATCACGAACCTCGAGCCGCTAAAGGCACGTATTCCACTTGCCGAATATGGTATTTCTTGGTTTTTGCCTTCAGTAGGTGCTTATGTTATAGCATTACTTATCGAACGCTTCACACAGCAAGCCGAACCCTTACAAACAGAATAATAATGGCAAAGAAAGGAACTCCGAAGAATGGAAAAAACAAGGCCAAACACACCAAACTGCTTAAGCAGAAGAAGGAAAAGTTACGCAAGGAAAAAGAAGCACGCGCTGCAAAACTCAAAGCCATAATCGAAGCTTCAAAAGCAGATCAAAATTAATAAGCAGTTTGTTGCCACTCAAAACACGCAGTAAACTGCCTCAAGGCAAGCCAGTCTGCCGACAAAGGCAGGCCCAAGAGGCATTGGTTAGAAACGAATTTGCAATTTCGAGGCAAGCCTCGGAGAATTAAACTCTTTAGCGTTACCAATAAATTCTATTATCCTTTAAATTTTACACGCTATACTTGATGGGAATCGTATTTTTGCAGCGTGAAAAATCTGGTAATCATATTTGCATTTTTAATGGTCCTGCGTCCTGCATTTCCATTTTTAGAATATGCGCTTGATTATGAGTACATCAGTACGGTGCTTTGTGAGAATAAAGACAAGCCAGAGCTCAAATGCAACGGTAAATGTTATCTGATGCAGGCACTCGCAGAAGCTTCAGAAAAAGAAGCTGACCAAAAGAAAAAAAGCACTACTTCTACAATCGAGCTGCTTCCTTTTATCATTGAAGTGAGCGAGATCACTATTCCTGTTTTAATTGCTGAAGAGACAAAAAAGACCTTCACATTCAGCACAAATCTTATAGCGAGAGAAGCCGCAACCGGTCTCTTTCGTCCACCTATCGTTTAGTTTACCTAAATCTAATTTTATTGATACCGCCAAAGGGCAGAATACCCAAAGGCAGTCTTCTTAAACTAAACTTTTTACAATGAACATTTTTAAAAAATGGTTCGTGGTTTTAGTATGCATCGCTATGGCAACAAGCTTAACTTCTTGCGATGAGAATGCTGAACTACGTGACCAATACAATTCTCTTTTCACTGAAGTGATAGACCTTCATGACGAACTCATGCCTAAAATGAGCACGCTATCTGAATTTCAAGAACAGCTTGAAGCTGAAGATTCACTCAATCAGGCAGACCAAAACATCCTTAGCAACCTTAAAGCTGCAGATACGCGCATGATGGACTGGATGCACGATTTTACAGACACCTATGTAAAAGACCGCACTCCCGTAGCCAAAATGACTACTCAGGAGCTTGAGCAAGCTATTAATGGATTAAAGGTCGAACTTCAAGAAGTTAAAGACTTACGTGATTTTACGCTGAAAAGTCTGGAAGAAGCCGCAACTACACTTAACTAAGAGCAGTTGAAAATATTCTGGTTTCTTTTCACTGCATTGTTGGTGTTTCGCCCGGTTGCGCCTGTTCTCGACTATATTTTCAATTATGATTATATAGCCGATGAATTGTGCGTTAACCGTGACCGTCCCGAACTTAATTGTAACGGACGCTGCTACCTTATGAACGCCCTTGCCGAAGAAGCCTCAAAGAAAAAAGATGCGCAGCAACGCGAAGGAAAACTTAATCTTCAGCTGAGCATCACCTATTTTGTATCTGAGACCGATTGGAATTTTGGCCTCTCACAAACGGCTGCAAAAACCCAACCTGCAGATCATTATCTCCTCAAAAAGGTTGAAGGTTTTACTTCAGCTTTGCTTAAACCACCCATTTCTTAATTCTTCACCATACCAAACTGCGCATACAATAATCTTTAGAACATTCTAAAGAGCAGCGCCGTAGTGCTTTTTTTCAGGCAAACCGCCTGCAATCGCGCTATGCAAAACATTTTACAAAACATAAGAATATTAAGAAATGAAATCTATATTAAAACTTCAATTAGCAATCCTAAGTCTAGTTATCACGTTGAGTTCTTGCTCATCAGACGACGATGCAACTCAAGAGTTATCCGGCGAAAACAACCTCACTATTGAGTTTGATAACAGCGTAAATGGCGATGACCTACTCTTGGGCACTTCGACCTATACCAATAGTAATAACGAGACCCTTACCATCAATCGCTTCAATTATATCGTGAGCAATTTTGTGCTTATTGATGCTGAAGGAAATGAATATGTCTACCCAAAAGATGACAGTTATTTTGTGATCTCTGAAGAAGAGGCGATGAACGAAGTGGTTCTTGAAAACATTCCTGCCGGCGATTATGTTGCAATACGTTTTGGCGTAGGTGTAGATCAGGAAAAATACCTGCAGGGAGCTGCGGGTCAAGGTGATTTTTTACAAATCGCTGAAGAAACCAATATGATGTGGTCTTGGCAAGCCGGATACAAGTTCTTGAACTTCGAAGGGACGTTCACCTCACCCAAAGTGACCGATGCCACGAACTTTCAGATTCATATGGGAAGCCACGGCAGCAGTCTAGACAATTATAACGAAGTCACTGTTAAGCTGCCTACAACAGCCTTGGTGAGCAATTCACTTAGTCCTATCGTACACTTTGCAGTGGATGCTAATGAAATTCTTGACGGAAACACAAAAATTCTGCTTTCTGAAAAAGCGGTTGTGATGATCGATGAAGTTAAGAGTCCGCAAATTGCGGTGAACGCTACAGGAATGTTTCGTATAGACCACGTGCATAACGGCGAAAACATCACGCATTAAATAGTTCTACAAACGCTGTTGCTATGCAACAGCGTTTAAAATTTCAATTATGAGAACGTATTTAATTAAAATGTTAGGACTGCTAAGCATTTTGGCTGGTATCTCGTGTACTGCAGATGATGCTGAATCTTATTATGCTTTAGACGAAAATCTAGAAGTCATAATACCTGAAAATTTCCCGGCAATCAATTATGACCTCAGTGCAAATCCACCAACAAAGAACGGCGTTGAACTGGGAAAGAAATTGTTTTATGACGGAAATCTTTCGGCTAACGGGTTTATCTCTTGTGGGTTCTGTCACGAGCAGCGTTTTGCGTTTACGCATCACGGACATCAGTTTAGCCACGGCATCGATGACCTCGAAGGAACACGCAATGCACCGGCGATTCAAAATATGGCTTTTCAGACTGAATTTGCCTGGGACGGTGCAACATCGCATCTCGATCTGTTTCCCATTATTCCTATCACTAACGAGGTAGAAATGGGAGAAACAATGACCAATGTTTTGAGCAAGCTTCAGGCAGATAGCGAGTATCAGCGGCTTTTTGCTTTAGCTTTTGAAGATGCTGAAGTTTCTAATGAGAACTTCCTAAAAGCACTTGCGCAATTTATGGTGATGATGATCTCGTCAAATTCCAAGTACGATAAATATGTACGCGATGAGGAAGGCGGTGACTTTTCAGCATTAGAAAAAGAAGGCCTTGCCGTTTTTGAAGCTAAATGCGCCACCTGTCACGCAACCGATTTGTTTACTGATAATTCGTTTAGAAATAACGGACTTCCGCCCTACCCGGGAATCAACGACATCGGGCGCGCAGAAGTTAGCGGAAGCGCTTCAGATAATTACAAATTTAAAGTTCCCAGTTTGCGCAATGTGGCGATAACTGCGCCTTATATGCACGATGGTCATTTTGGAAGCTTGCAATCGGTGCTCAATTTTTATAATTCGGGTGTGCAGGATTCAGAAACTTTAGATCCTATTTTAAAACAAAATGACCGTTTGGGAATTTCGCTCTCCACAGAAGAGCAAGAAGCCTTAATCGCTTTTCTAAATACCCTTACAGACAATGAATTTCTGGAAGACGCGCGTTTTGCAGAATACTAAAATCAAAACTAATATGACAAAATATATAAGCTGCCTCCTCCTATTAACCACGTTTATAGTTGAGGCGCGCACACACATTGAAGATCCAAAAACTACAGCGATCAATCCCTTTTACAAATATGATTATGAAGATTGTGACTTTTGTGGCTGCGGAAGTACCGGTGGCGGAATGGGCTACGGCACTATTGGTAATGAAAATTTTATTGGCCTGCGTTACATTTACCAGCGGTATCAATCGCGCGACGGAATCTTCAATAATTCTCCTTGGGTTGAAGAAAATTTCAACACCTTACAACTTTGGGGGAAAATTCCGGTAACTGAAAAATTAAGTATCACTGCGATTTTACCCTATCATTTTCATAACCGTAATTTTATTGATGGTTCTTCCCAAAATATCGACGGTTTGGGAGACCTGAGCATTCTCGCATTCTACTCCTTGATCACGCCAAAAATGGACGGACTTTATGCCAATCAACAAACCAAGTTCAAACACATGCTTGAGATTGGTGGTGGTGTAAAAATGCCCACAGGCGCTTACGATCGCGCCAATAATGAAGGCAGTCTGAACCCAAGTTCTCAAGTAGGAACAGGAAGTTGGGATTATGTTTTGGCCGCAAATTATTCTATAGGCTATGAGAATTGGGGATTAGGCGTTTTGGCCAATTACACCATCAAAACCGAAAATAATGCGCAGTATCATTTTGGTGATCAATTTACCTATGGCGTTAATCTTTCAAAAGTGTACAACACGCTAAAGATTGACAAGATCATTCCGTATATGGGTTTAGCAGGAGAAGTTTATGCTGAAAATGAAAATTATGGTATGCCGGTGGCAGACACTCAAGGCAACGTCTTGTTTGCACGATTAGGTTCAGAAATCTCTTTTGGGAAATTAGGAACCGGAGTTAATGTAATGTTTCCGGTGCATCAAGAGCTCAATGCAGGAAAAGTAGAAGCCAAATACCGTTTGGGCATTCATTTAAATTATAGTTTATAAACTAAAAAACCGCCGAAAGCGTAACGCTTTCGGCGGTTTTAATTTACAAAAGGTTGATTTCGCCTTAATTTTTTATTTGGTTGCGGCGCTGTAACGTGCTGAAACTTCGTCCCAGTTTACTACATTCCAAAATGCACTGATATAATCTGGACGCTTGTTTTGATAGTTCAAATAGTAAGCATGCTCCCAAACGTCAAGTCCTAAAATAGGAGTTCCTTTTACCTCAGCAACATCCATTAATGGGTTGTCCTGATTAGGCGTTGAAGTCACTTTTAAGTTTCCTTCAGCGTCAACCACAAGCCAAGCCCAACCTGAACCAAACTGTGTTGCAGCTGCTTGGTTGAATTCGTCTTTTAACGCGTCAAGCGAACCAAAAGTATTAGTAATCGCTTCTGCCAATGCGCCTTCCGGAGCCTCTTTAGCGTCTGGCGTTAAAACCGACCAGAATAATTTGTGATTATAGAATCCGCCGCCATTATTTCTAATAGCAGGTGATAATGTCGAGATTTTAGAAAATAAGCTTTCCAGATCTTCAGTAATTCCTGCGCTTTCTAAAGCAGCATTTAATTTTGTAGTATACCCTTGATGGTGTTTTGTATGGTGAATTTCCATAGTTTTTGCATCAAAATGAGGCTCTAACGCATCATATGCATATGGTAATTCTGGCAATTCGTAACTCATAACGTGTAGTTTTTATAATTAAACGTTCATTTGCTCTACAAAGGTAACAGGTTTAATTAATTAAAAAAATAAACACTTGGTTTATTATGAATATTTTATAACTCCGACATCATTGGCGCTGCCTGTAGACTACCTCAGAGCAAGCCCAAGAAACATTGGGTGGAAAAAAATTCAATATTAGACAAACCTCGAAGTGTTAAACCCTTTGGCGGTGCCAATAAAAAACCCCTACCCGATGATGCGATCCCTACTTCACATCGATCAGGGTAAGGGTTTTAGAAGTAATTTAATTCAAAAAAAGAGAGAAAACGCTCATTAACAGAAGATTCCAAACTGCATAAATGAGCGCCACTAACTAACTGACTACAAGGATCTCTCTAACTGATTTTAGTTTAAGGCTAATTAACTAAACATTACTTCAAAGTGATTTCCTTTGCGGCAAGCGCTTCTTTAAAGTCTACACTAACGATCTTAACAGTATTGAAGAATTTTTTACCGTTAGCAAGCGCTACATCCACTTTGGCGATGCAACCGTTTTCCATAGTTACCTCAGTAACTTTGATCTCTTGATTGATAAGGGCTCTATAATTTGCAATCCCTCCGCGTTTGATAATGAAGTTGCTTTTTGGGAAGTTGATATGATCATACGAACTGTGTGCCGGTGCAGCGATTTTCAAAACATCTCCTGCTTTTACTTTTGGCGTTTCACAAGTTTCTTGTGCGTTGGCAGTTACAGTTCCCAGTGCCAATGCGGCTATTAAAAATAAAGTTTTCATAGTACTGATTTTTATAGTTATTATGTGTTTGACTTTCTTACCTATATAAAAGCAAGGCATATGCCAACACCATAAAAACCTATCAATACTAGATATTAAAATACTGATAAACAGAGTTTTAATAATTATCAAGCTTGCTAAGCTGAAGAATTAATTCGGATATTTTTTACACAAACCGGGTAAAAACGAACCGTTTTTGAGTTAAGATTCATCAAGTTTGTTACGCAGGGTTTTGCGGGTAATTTGAAGAATTTCGGCGGCTTTGGTTTTATTGTTTCCCGTAGACCGAAGCACTTTTTTAATATACTCTCGTTCCATTTGTGCCAAAGGAACCAATTTGTTTTCCGGCATTTCCAGGCTGTACTTTAAATGATCAGGAAGATCTTTTATGGTTACCATTTTATCGCACATAATCACCGCGCGCTGAATCACATTCTCCAATTCGCGTATATTCCCGGGCCACGAGTAGCGTTTTAAAACTTCAAGCGCTTCAGGATCAATCCTTACAAACCGATCTTTGTATTCAACCCCATATTTAAAAAGGAATTTATCTAACAGCAATGGGATGTCACTCATACGCGCTCTTAAGGCTGGTAAGGGAATCTCAACAACACTCAACCGGTAATACAAATCCTCTCTAAAGGTTTGCTTTTTGATCATTTCCGGCAGGTTATTGTTGGTTGCCGCAATAACCCTGACGTCAATTTTCTCAGGCTTTTGAGCTCCTACGCGCACCACTTCCTTTTCCTGCAACACTCTAAGCAGTCTTGCTTGTACCGCCAGAGAGGCATTGCCTATTTCGTCTAAAAAGATCGTTCCGCCCTGCGCGGCTTGAAACGCACCTTTACGATCTTTATCTGCACCGGTAAAAGCACCTTTGGTATATCCAAAAAGTTCGGCTTCAAGGAGATTTTCGGGTATTCCCCCGCAATTCACGGGAATAAAAGGTGCGCTGTTAAACTTGCCCTCATAATGAATCGCACGCGCCACAAGCTCTTTACCTGTACCGCTTTCACCATTAATAAAAATAGTTGCCTTATTGTCTTTTACCCTGTCTATAATTTGAAGTACTTCTTCGATCTTTTCTGAAGCGCCAATGATCTCTCCCTGATGTTTAGATTTGGGAACAGTATTTTTTACCGGCTCTTTAGAAGCTTTAGGCAAAGCTTTAGCTACGGCTGCCTGCAATTCGCCTTTGGTAAAAGGCTTCGTAAGGTATTCTACCACACCAGATTTGATCGCTTTTAAAGAATCTTGTACCGAAGGAAACCCTGTAACCACCAGTTTTGGCAAATCTGGATAATGCTCAGAAACAAATTTAATAAGCTCAAATCCATCAATCTGTGGCATTTTTAAATCGGTGATCAACAGATCAATATGCGTATCTTTTAAGATCGCCACCGCCTCTTTTACTGAAACGGCTCTGTAGGTATGATAATTCCAGCTGTGCAGATGCCGCTGTAGCAACTCTAAAATGTGCAAATCATCATCTACAATCAATATATTTTCTTTGCGTAATCTCATTATTTGGGTAAACTTACTTTAAATACAGCGCCTTTGGTTTCATTATTTTTTGCTGAAATGCTTCCGTTATGGCTGGTGACAATACCGTGCACCACGCTCAATCCCAGTCCGGCTCCAGAACCTGTAGGCTTTGTTGTAAAAAAGGGCTGAAATACTTTCTCCAGTCCTTCTTCTGAAAGTCCCGGTCCTTCATCAAAAATTTCCAAGTAAATATTCTTTGCATCCTGACTCACCCTGATCTGAACCAAACCATCAGGCGGCGAAAAATAGATGGCATTGATCGTTAAATTAAAAAGTATTTGCGTGAGCTGTACCGTATCTACGTGCAGCAGCATTTCTTCATCTTCGATATCTACACTATAGCGCACATTTTCTTTTCTAAACGTGGCATCGAGCAAATTGATCGCTTCTTTAACCTGTGGCACAATGTTAACCAAGGTTTTTTCCTGAGGCATGGCTCTTGAGAAAAACATCAATTTCTTAACCACCTCTCGAGAAAAGATGGCGTTTTTGATGATCTTATCTAAGTCTGCACCGGCAGCGGTATTTTCTTCTAGATCATCTTTGAGCAATTCGGCAAAGCCCAGAATATTGGCCAAGGGGGTGTTGAGTTCGTGCGCGATTCCTGCGGTTAACTCCCCAATGATCGCCAGACGATCGGCGTGCTCCATCTGTTGGCGTAAACGCGCTGCATTTTGTTTACTTGCTACACGATCAAGATAGTCACCTATTTTAATTCCAATATTATCAATAAGCGGCTGTTCTTCGGTTAAAAAATCGAGGGATTCATCATTCAAATACACCTTTATAAAACCATCAAATTCATCAAAGACTTTGATTTTTGTAGCGAGGTATTTATCGGTTAAAATGGTGCCTGTTGCAACTTTATAATCGCCCTGCTTGATGACGACTTCTGTAGCTTCGGGGTATTGAAATCCCACTTTTATACTGTCTGCGATGGCTTGAAAGGTTTGCAGATGCTCTTTAGGATCGGCATCTACCAAAATCGAAGAGACTTCATACAAACAAGTCAATTCTTTAATACGTTCTTTTAATGCTGCTTCTACTGAATTCATCAAATCAAAAATAGATATCTTACTAAGTTACTCAACCTTTTTACATTATAAGAATCAACAGGTTGAAAGCCACAAAATTTAAGATGCTTTTGCATTCTTTTTGGTCTTATAAAAAACAAGCACTTGTAGAGCAACACCGATGCAAATGAGGAAGAAAATCTCAAAATTTGCCATAAGTGCACTTACATTGAGTGATTTCTGTGCGCTTTTAGTAAGGTTACGACTTTCGGTGATCTGAATTTCAGACAGTTCTTGCAAATATCTTTTGAGCTGAACGATTTGATCACGATGCATTTTAAGGTTTTGGTGGGCAACTGCTTTAGCTTCCATTTTTTCCAACTCCTTAAATTCTTCCTTGAAGCGCTCCAATAATTCTGCTTCGGAACGCGTCAACTTTGTCGCTTCAAAGGAGATGATGTATTCGCTTATTGAAGCATTCCATTTTTGTGCAGCGGCATTTTGTTCTTGCACATGATTCAGTTCTTTTTGATGTAAGGCTTCGGCAATAGAATAGATATAACCTTGCACCATCACCCGATCTTTATAAACCTCGTTAACCGTTTTTTGTGCGGTTTCAAAATGATGCTGATCGATACGGTTGGTTGCTAAAACCATTAAAAACACCACCGCGAGCGCCATAATTGTATTCAAACGATTTCCCATAACTCTGTTTTTAAGTGTTTTATAAAACTATCTTTAGTCAAGGATCAAAAAGTTCACCAGAATAAAACCGTTAAAAATAGACTCCTGATTTACAGATATTTAAACAAATAAGCTGAAAAACGCTCTATACAGCATTGCGGAAAAAATACCCGTTTCGGGTAAAAAGTAACCAGTTTTTTACTTTCTTATTTCTAAGCAATTCACATTGAAGACTGCAGTTTTTGCTAAAAAAATACCAGTATTGACTAAGTTATACGCAAAACCTGTTAATCCAACACGTTATATTTACGGCATTGCGTCTGACGCTGTTTACCGCATTTTTGGTTTATACGCTTGGGCTATTATTAATTACAACCGGTTTAACAAGATTTGATCTTTATGAAACGCTCACAACTTACTTATCTTTTTTCCTTGCTCTTTTTTGTACTAGGCATCTCAAACAGCACCGCCCAAAGCGGAGATCAAATGCTGGACGGCATCGGAGAAACCGGACTTATCGCACGCTATATACTTGATGAAAACACCAAAGATTGGTCTCGAAATAACCTGCACGCTTCGGCCAATGCAGAAGAAGTGAATTTTGTAGCCAACGCGCAATTTGAGCAGGCGCTCCAATTGACTGGCGAAACATATTTAAGCCTTCCTCAAACGACACTAAACACTATAGAATCTTTGTCTATTTCAGCTTGGGTTCAATTGAATACTAACCAAAAGGGACAGCAACTGTTTGATTTTAGCAGTTGGTCAAACACGCACTTTTCGGCAGAAACAGCAGTTGATGAAACAATTAAAATAGGTTTGACACAAGGCTCCAAAAGCATTTCGTCGTCTATTCCTGATGTTGCTCCAAACCAATGGCAGCATCTCGTGATCGTCCTTGATTTTACAACACAAAATCTTGAAACCTACCTCAACGGAAGATTGATCGCAAAACAACCTAATGCCACACTCGACCTCAATTCTTTTTTTGATACCGAAAGCAACCAGCTTACCGTTGGTAAGAACGTAAATGGATTGCTTCATGATTTTAGAATCTATCGCATTCCGCTGCGTCAAAATCAAATAGAAACTATCTACAATAATGCTCTGGGTAAAGAAGAAACGGTAGTGAATGAGCGCCACGAACCCGAAGATAACCTCCAGGTCTTTGATAAAGGTATTCCGCAGTTGTACAACCAGTATCTCTCAGGCGTTGCTGACGTGACCGTAGAAACCGTTGTTGGGCAATTACCACGCTTACCGCGCTTTGTAGATGCCACCTACAAATTACCGGTGAATACCTCTCAGGTTCGTGTGATCTGGCCGGCACCAAAAGATAACAGCAGCGTACTTCAACCGGGACAGTATGAAATTACAGGAAGCGTTTCTGGCACCAGCTTTAAGTCGAAAGCTACTGTGCTTGTAAAAGCTGCGCAACCAAGCAAAACGCCGGTGCGCAAGCTCACTTCTTTTGCATTAAACGAAGTAAATCTTAACAACACCAGCTTGGGCGATCATTCAAAATTTATTGAAAACCGCAATAAGTTTATAGACACCCTTGCGCAAACCAATCCTGACTCTTTTTTATATATGTTTCGCAATGCTTTTGGTCAGGAGCAACCCGAAGGAGCGACACCTCTTGGTGTTTGGGATACGCAAGAAACAAAATTGCGCGGTCACGCTACAGGGCATTATCTAACCGCTATTGCTCAAGCCTATGCAAGCACAGGCTACGATAAAACCCTTCAGAAGAATTTTGAAGACAAGATGAATTATATGGTGAATACGCTTTATGATTTATCTCAATTATCCGGAAAACCTAAAACTGAAAGTGGCGCGTATGTTGAAGATCCATCATCAGTACCTCCTGGTCCCGGTAATAAGGCATATACCTCAGATTTGAGCGAAGATGGTATTCGCACCGATTACTGGAATTGGGGTAAAGGTTTTATCAGCGCATATCCGCCAGACCAATTTATTATGCTGGAACATGGTGCGAAATATGGAGGACAGGAAACTCAGGTTTGGGCGCCGTATTACACGCTACATAAAATTCTTGCCGGACTCATCGACGTTTATGAAGTAAGCGGAAATCCTAAAGCGCTTCAGGTAGCTGAAGGAATGGCGGCTTGGGTACATACTCGTTTGAGCAAATTACCTACCGAAACTTTAATCACGATGTGGAATACCTACATCGCGGGAGAGTTTGGTGGTATCAATGAATCGCTAGCGCACTTGCACCGCATTACCGGTAAGTCTGAATATTTGGAAACCGCCAAACTTTTTGACAACATCAAGGTGTTTTATGGCGATGCCGAACACACCCACGGACTCGCAAAAAATGTTGACACCTATCGCGGGTTACACGCCAACCAACACATCCCACAAATCATGGGTGCTTTAGAATTGTATCGCAACTCAAACAGCCCCGAGTATTATCACATCGCAGATAATTTCTGGTATAAGACTAAAAACGATTATATGTACAGCATAGGCGGCGTTGCCGGTGCGCGCAATCCTGCTAATGCAGAATGTTTTGTTGCGCAACCTGCAACCTTGTACGAGAACGGACTTTCAGCAGGTGGTCAGAACGAGACTTGCGGTACCTACAATATGCTGAAACTAACTCGCGGACTCTTCTTCTACAATCAACAACCCGAGTTGATGGATTATTATGAACAAGCATTATACAATCAAATTCTTGCTTCGGTGGCAGAAAACAGTCCGGCGAATACCTATCATATTCCTTTGCGTCCAGGTTCTAGAAAACAATTCAGCAATGCAGATATGAGTGGTTTTACGTGTTGTAACGGTACCGCCATTGAGAGCAGTACCAAGCTTCAGAATTCGATTTATTTTAAAAGCGTAGACAACAAAGCGCTTTATGTAAATCTTTTTGTGCCTTCTACCTTAACCTGGAAAGAACAGGATGTTGTGATCACGCAAGAAACTTCATTTCCAAGGGAAGATCACACGAAACTTACTGTAAACGGAAAAGGGAAATTTGAGCTAAATCTTAGAATTCCGGGTTGGGCGACAGCCAGCGTGGTACTCAAAATAAACGGGAAAACTCAAAAAATAGCCATTGAAGCAGGAAGCTACTTGAGCCTCAATCGAAAGTGGAAAAATGGCGATACGATCGAATTAAAAATGCCGTTCACCTTTTATCTAGACCCGATTATGGATCAAGAGAATATCGCGAGTCTTTTTTACGGTCCGGTACTTTTAGCTGCACAAGAAGATGCACCAAGAACCGATTTTAGAAAGATCACCCTCAACGCCGAAGATCTTGGCAAAACCATCACCGGTGATCCTAAAGCTTTAGAGTTTACCATTGATGGCACTACATTCAAGCCCTTTTTTGAGACGTATGAGCGTCACTCGGTATATCTTGATGTGAGTCTAAAAAATTAAAGACGCATTTAAAAAAAAAATCAATTCAACTCAAAAAGCTGATTTACTTTTAGTTGAAAAACAACGAGAACGTTATAGCAAGAAGCACAATTGTTTTTGTGATTCGCGTAAACAAAAATTAATCGTGTAATGCGGAAGCTCGTATTTAGGGAATTCCTACGGTATCTTACAAAGGAAGTTTACACTCCTACCATCTATTCTCCCGGCCTCCCCCGGTAGCTTAAACCCTTGTCGTTTTTATTTTTCTATTGCAACCTTGATCCTATAGCTATCGAGGTAACGCATTGTATTGGTTTTAAACCAAGAACACGCATCGTGTCTTTATAAAAGCGATAAGCCTGCATTTTCTTAGCTCCTTGCACTTCAAGGAAGTTTCTAACATTATCACTTTTACACATGTTATTTAGACTGCTGGTACTATGTACAGGCCTAGGGCTTGGCACATACTCCTTTGCACAACAAACCTCAATGATACAAGGTTCTGTTGTAGACTCCATTTCTTTAAAACCACTTTCCGGGGTGACTATTCTGGGAACAGATTCCTACACTGTCACCAATGCTTTGGGCGAATTTCAACTGAAATCACCTAAGAATTTTCAGGTTTTTGAAGTTTCGCATTTAGGTTATGCTTCCGCGAAATTCATCCTGGACTCCAATCAAAGCGCACCGCTGGTCATCAAGCTAAAACCCAGCAGTACCGCGCTTGACGAAGTTTCGGTACAAGGAAAAACATACAAACGCCTCGAAAAAGAATCGGCTACGGTTTCAGTATCTGTAGATGAAGAATTTCTTCACGCCAATCGCGAAAACAGTCTGATGCAAACCCTGAGAAAAATTCCCGGAGTGAGCACGATGACTATCGGTTCGGGACAATCTAAACCTACAATCCGGGGACTTGGGTTCAATCGGGTTAGCGTGGTGCAAAACGGGATCAAGCACGAGGCCCAACAATGGGGCAGCGATCATGGCCTTGAGATCGATCAATACGGCATACAAGACATTCGCATCATTAAAGGACCGGCCTCCCTGATGTACGGTTCTGATGCCATTGCAGGTGTCGTTGACATTCAACCTTCAAAAGCTCCGGCGATGCATTCGTTTGGTGGTGAAGTCAATATTCTGGGCGAAACCAACAACGACCTTCTCGCAGTCTCAGCCGGTGTGCAAGGCAGAAAAGAAAAATGGTATTATCGCGCGCGGCTTACCTATCGGGATTATGCCGACTTTAAAGTACCTACTGATCGTATCAACTATGAAAATTATGTCTTTGAGCTGTATGATAATGACTTGAGAAATACCGCCGGTCGTGAAGCTAACGGAAGCTTCAGCTTTGGGTATGTGAGCGACAACTTCAGATCTGAAACTTTTGTAAGTAACGTCAATGCAAAAAACGGATTTTTCGCCAATGCACATGGACTTGAAGTACGTACTTCCAGCATTGATTATGACGCCTCCAATCGTGACATCGACCTGCCCTTTCATAACGTAAATCACATTAAAGTCACCAATAATACCACGATAAACCTGGATGAACATACCTTACATTTTGATCTGGGCTATCAAAACAATCAGCGCGAAGAACATTCTGAGCCGGTGCCGCACGGCTATATGCCAACGCCTCAAAATAGCAGAGAACGGGTGTTTACAAAAAACACTTACTCCCTAAATGCTAAAGATATTTTTAAGCTTGAGAAGCACACGCTTTCCGCAGGAATCAATACCGAATTACAAAACAACAACATTGGCGGCTGGGGATTTTTGATCCCGGCGTATGACCGTTATTCTGCAGGAGCTTATTTGTTTGATCATTTTGAACTTACCGAAGATTTGCACGTACAGGGCGGACTGCGTTTTGACGCGGGACGTGTAGTAACCAAATCACATTATGACTGGTACCGCTCGCCACGTGACAATCCTGATGGATCAACCTCTAACGTATACCTGCAGCGCGCAGGAAACAGGACGCTTGACTTTGGGAGTTTTAGCGGTTCGCTCGGCATCAGTTACATTAACGGCAACACCAACTATAAACTGAACGCCGGTAAGAGTTTTAGAATGCCCCTCGCACACGAACTCGCTTCAGACGGAGTGAATTACCATATGTATCGCTTTGAGCGAGGAAATCTTAATCTCGATCCTGAAGCTTCCTATCAACTAGATGCCGAAGTAACGCATACTTCCGGCAGGTTCAATTTTGGGGTAAGTCCGTTTCTCAACTACTTTGAAAATTACATCTATCTCAACCCGACTTCAAATTATTTTGAAACGCTTCAGATCTATGAATACACACAGGCTGAAGTGTTTAGAACCGGTGGCGAAGTAACTACCGGGATGCAGGTGACCCAAGAGTTTCGCTTAGACGCTTCCGCAGAATATGTGTACTCCAGACAAACCAGCGGGCCAAAAGAAGGATTTACGATTCCGTTTTCTCCGCCGTTGATCGGGATGCTTTCTGCAAATTATACTCTGGGCAATTGGTCCCTTTTTAAAGACGTGAATCTTAATGCCGATTTGCGTGTTGCCGCAGCGCAAACAGACATTGTTCCGCCGGAAGAGATTACGGCAGGTTACCAAATGCTCAACCTCGCAGTGATGAGTAAACTCAACCTGTTTAATAGTCAAAAACCTGCTTTACTACGTGTAAAGCTCAACAATGTTTTTAATACAGCATATTACGATCACACCAGCTTCTACAGGCTCATCGACGTGCCGGAAGCCGGCCGAAACCTATCGGTTTCACTAACCCTGCCTTTTTAAACACTTTTATTAATCTATAAACACTAAATCTAAATTTTATGAAACTAAACATTAAACACTTAGCACTTTTTGTACTATCGGGCATCACTTTAAGTTCGTGTAGTGATGACGACAACGAACTGGTCGTAGAAGAAGCTCCTGCGATCTCAAACTTCGAGTTTGGAGAAGGAAGCACACACGGGGATGAGCAGGTGGCTTACAAAGGATCTGACATTCACTTAGAAGCAGAAATTTTTGCTGAGGCGACCGTTAGCAGTATTGCTTTAGAAATTCACGCACACGACCTGGAAGTAAGTGAAGGTGAAGAAGAATGGGACCTTGACCAAGTATACACAGATGCTGATTATCTTGTGATCAACCCTACTTTTCATTAGCACGTAGAGGTACCAGCAAATGCACCAGCCGGAGAATATCATATTTCTTTAACGGTAACCGACGCTAACGGAAACAGTACAGAAGTAGAAGGTCATCTTCACGTAGAAGACCCGATCACAACAAGCGACCTTTCTATCGATGAAAATGTAGTGCGCGGTTCTGATTTTCACGCAGAATTTATGATCGAAGCGGTACACGGGGTTCACAACATTACCGTTGACATTCACGGTCACGATCTTGCCGTAGGTGAAGGTGAAGTTGAATGGGATCTTGAACAAGTTTTTGAAGAAGGTTACCACGGGGAAACTTCAGTAGAATTTCACGAGCATATTGATGTTCCTGCAACTGCTCCTGCAGGAGAATATCACATGTCTATTATCATTGAGGATGAAGAGGGTAACACCCACGTTATTGACGGCCACCTTGATGTAACTGCATAAGTCTAAGTATAGAATTAAATGCCTGCAGAAAGCGGGCATTTAGTTTTTATTCGTTTTGACACCATTACACTGAGTTTAAGCTCAGCACACCACACTCGATCATCGAGAAAAATTGAATTTTATGAGAAGAATAGCTTTTATAACACTCGTGTTCAGTAGTCTTTTTATCGCATCATGTTCGTCAGATAATGATTCGGTTAGAGATGAAGAACGCCCAACGATCACCATAAATTACAACGCCGGTTTTCCGCAAGCTTGTGAAACATTACAACGTGGCGAGACCTATACCTTTACTGCCAGAGTAACAGACAACCAGGCACTAGCCTCTTACAGTCTTGATTTACACCACAATTTTGATCATCATACACACGACGATCAAGGTGCTACTTGCGACCTGGAACCCGTTAAAACTGCGGTAAATCCCTTAATTTATATGGAGAATTTCAGTTTAGCTGACAGACCGACGGAATATGAAATTCAAATTGAAGTCAGCATTCCTGAGGATATTGACACCGGCGATTACCACTGCTCCTATTCGGTAACCGATGAAACCGGTTGGCAAAGCCGAACTTCAGTTGACATCAAAATTGTGGAATAATTGACTGAATAGCGTTTGTTTATCACTTCGTTTTTCAATTCAATAACGATACAAACCATCTCAGGATTTTAAACCTTTGATGGTACCCATAAAAAAAGCCCGCTCATCGCGGGCTTTTTTACTTGCTTCAATTGGTTAAGCTTCACAGCTTACACACTCTTTTTTCTGCTTAAACTTCTGCGCAGCGTTCATACTGTGCTGATAGTAAAGCGACTTCAAACCTAGTTTCCAGGCGGTGATATGAATTTTATTGATCTCCTTAATCGGCATATCAGGATGCACTAAAAGGTTGATCGATTGTCCTTGATCAATGTGGTTTTGTCTGTTTGCAGCTTGATAAATGATCGCCATCTGATCGATCTCTGCATAGGTTTTAAACACATCTTTTTCTTGCTCGGTTAAGAACTCCAGGTGCTGAACGCTACCGTCATTATCACGAACGCTTCTCCACACTTCTGGAGTATTCATTCCTTTTTCTTCAAAAAGCTCTTCAAGGAATGGGTTTTTGATCGTCGTCTTGATCTTAGCGATATCTTTTACATACACATTAGACCAAATCGGCTCTATACCTTGAGAAACCTGTCCTAAAATAAATGCTGAAGAAGTAGTAGGCGCAATAGCATTAAGCGTTGCGTTACGTCTTCCGTAGCCCTTTAAAGTTTCTGGCTCACCAAATTTCTCTGCAAGCTCTTCTGAAGCTTTATAAGAACGTTGTTTGATCTCTCTAAAGATCTCACTGTTTAGATCATAAGCTTCCTGGCTGTCAAACGCGTATCTCTTAGACTGAAGTAAAGAATGCCATCCTAATACTCCAAGACCTAAAGCTCTGTTTGATTTTGCGAAGTTATACGCACGCTCCATGAACATAAAGGTCTGGCGGTGATCGCGATTGTCTGAATCACGATATTCTTCAAGCTTGTCTATAAATTCGGTAAGTACTGCATCAAGGAAGCATACCATAGTCTCTACAGCATCGGTGTTCTTCCACTTATCATAATGCAATACGTTTATTGAAGAAAGCACACATACAAAAGACCACTCGTCGCTAGAAGGCAACATAATCTCTGTACACAAGTTACTTGCATAAATGTCGTGTCCTTTGTCTTTATATACATCCGGTTTTCCGTTGTTGGCATTATCGGTATAGAAAATATACGGATATCCCATCTCACCACGGCGCTGTAGCACTTTTGCCCAAACTTCACGTTTATCTGTATCTCCATCAATCATCTCCTGCATCCACGTGCTGTCTACAGTAACACCGTGCGTCAATTGCTGAATCGAGTTCCCTTCGGTACCTATTTCTAAGAATTCTTTAATATCCGGGTGACTGATAGGTAAGTATGGAGAGAAACGCCCGCGACGTACAGAACCTTGACTCACCACATCAACCATTTTATCAAAAAGCTGCATGATGTGTACTGCTCCACTTGCATAACCGTTGTTCTTCACCGCAGCACCACGGTGACGAATTTTACCAAAATACCCAGAAGTACCCCCTCCAAGTTTTGACATCATTCCAACCTCAGATTGTGTATACAGAATGTTACCCATATCGTCATCGATATGCGAACCAAAACAACTGATAGGAAGTCCACGTTTTTTACCAAAGTTTGACCAAACCGGTGACGCCAGCGAAAAATAGCCTTCGCCCATATACTTGTAGAACTTATCTGAAAAGCCCGGCATTCCTAAGATTTCTTCTGCACGGTCTGCGATCTCGCGTATGCGCTCTTCAGCAGAAACGCCTTCAGAAAGATAACCTGCAGCTAAAAAGCTACGGCTGTGTTCTGTTAACCAATCAAACGATGGCTCGTCTGTATTCTTTTCAGTCGCATCCTGTAGTGCGTCGCGACGTGCTTTTAAAAGATCGTTGTCTTTTGCTTGTTGAACATTGGTCTCGGTGCTGTTTTCTAGTTTGGTAGTGTTTTCTCTCATGGCTTAAAATAAGTCGTCGCTGGTTATACTTTGTGTTCTTTTGCTATAATTAATCGAGCGTTTCACGAAGAAATCGCCGTGCTTGGTTCCTATAATTTCATCATCAAACCATTCGGTTTCCTGAAGTAATGCTTCGTCAATATCAAATAGTTTTTCAAGACCGATGGCTTCAAGCGATTTGTTGAATCTGTTTTTAAGGAACTCATTGATCACAGCTTTTGGCAAGAAGTCCAATTCGCCTTTTTCAAAAATCCAGTCCACCACTTTACTTTCTGCTTCAAACGAGTTCAAGCACATTTCTTTGATCAAGTTGTTGTGCTCCTCGTCAAACCACTCCGGATTTTCTTTCTTGATGATGTTGATGATATCAACACCAAAATCTCCGTGAATTTGCTCTTCTTTTGAAGTCGCTTCTACTGCATTTGAAATTCCTTTAAGCATATTTTTATGCTTATTGAATGCCATGATGATCAAGAATTGAGAGAAAAGCGATACGTGTTCGATAAACAAAGCAAAGAGTAAAATAGACTCTGTGTACTCTCTGTCATCGTCACTTTTAGCGTGCTTTAATGAAGTTTCCAGATAATGCACACGCTTCATGATTACCGGCTTTTTCTTAAGCTCTTTAAATTCTTCGTTAAGACCCAAAATCTCAAGAAGGTGTGAATATGCATCGTGGTGTCTTACTTCACTTTCTGCAAAGGTTGCTCCTACTGCAGCGATCTCTGGTTTTGGTAAACGATGGTGCACATCTCCCCAAAAGGTCTTCACTGCAACTTCGATTTGCGAAATGGCGAGCATGGTATTTTTGATCGCGCTGCGCTCTACTTCGCTAAGACCGGTTTTAAAATCCTGAATATCACTGGTAAAATTAAATTCGGTGTGAATCCAGTACGAGTGTCTAATCGCCGCAACATATTCATTCAACTCCGGATACTCGTAAGGCTTAAGGTTGATGCGCTTTTCAAAAATATTTGTTTTACGCTCCAGTGCACGTTTGTTACGATAGATGATATAGGCTTTTGCTACATCATGAAATTCACTACTCATCAATTTATCTTCAACCATATCTTGCACTTGCTCAACGGTTGGGATATATTCAGACTCCTGCTCTTTATTGTTCAACAAAGATTCATACACCTGCATAGAAATTAACTTTGCATCTTGTTCTGAACCGTGACCTAACGCCGCCATTGCATTTGCAATTGCATTCGTAATTTTCTCCAGCACAAAAGGCGCAGTGCTGTAATCCCTCTTGATAATTTTTTTGATCTCTTGTGAACTCATGATATCTCCTTAAAATGTCTATTGAAATGCGTAACTCTAAAAATTGAAGTCAAAAATCCTCACGCCGGCACCGACTAAACGTCGACACCCGTCTTAAAAACAGGCAACTAAAAAACTGGATGTGTAACTTTTAACTACTTGTAAAGTTTATATTTTGTTGCTTACGATTTGAGGTGTGGCAAAAAAGGTTTTCAACGATTTATCAACGATTCTCTTGAAAACTTTTTAAATACCTGAAAAACAGCTATTTAATTACCGTAAAACGCAAATGTTAAGATTAAACCAAAGCCTGATTTAAAGCCTTAAAACCTCCTTCTTTTCACCCCAATTTTAGCCAGTCAAAAACCGGTTTAGCAAGTGGTTTTTTAAGGGTTAACACGTATTAAGTCCGCTGAAGAAATCTCAGAAATTCAAGGTTTTGTTTTTGAGTGGAAAAACATTTGACCCAACTTAATCAAATCTCTTTTCAACATTAAAATCACCGCATAAAAAAAGCTTCTCTGTACGAGAAGCTTTTTCATTTAGATCTAATTCAAAAACTAATTCAATCGAATCGTGTCGCCAGATTGCCATTCAGAATACGTTACAGCACCATCTTGAACCAAAGCGATTTTATACTTACGATCCATCGTACGAGAACCTTCTGTTTGCTCAATACGAACCTCTACTTTACTATCAACTATGGTGGCTTCAAAATTCAGCATTGCATAATCACCTGATTGGTACCCATAACCTTCTCCCGCATCATCATAAAGACTTCCTGAAGCTTTTCCTTCAGCATCCAGATTTACAAAAAGAGTAAGTTCTGAAGTGCTGTAATCTACCGTACTCTGGATCACAGGCCCCACAGGTATAATCGCCCCGTCTCTCAATTTCACACTCGCCTGATATTTATCTGTGTTTTCTTCCAGGCTGATCTCTTGCCAGTCTCCTTGAGGCATATTTAGATCTTCTGCCCACTGTGGAGTGATCAACAAGTCTTCTCCTAAAAGGAAGCTCTGCTGCTCTCCTCTCAAAGAAACATCTTTAATATCTGCAAAAAATGTAGGACGCATGATAGGCATTCCGGTTTGAGAAGCTTCTTGAAACAAGGTATATAAATACGGCATTAAGCGGTATCTGCGATTGATCGCTGTACGTGAAACCTGCTCAATTTCTTCACCAAAAGCCCAAGGCTCCTGTGCTTCAGTTTCATTTGATGTGTGATTTCTACTGAAGGGATAATATGCTCCTAAAGCGATCCAATTGGCAAAGACTTCGGGAGACGGACTCTTAGTAAATCCGCCAATATCGGGACCGTTAAAAGGCTGACCGCTCAAACTTAAATTGATCGACATAGGGATCGACATTTTTAAATTGTCCCAGGTAGCCGAGTTATCACCCGTCCAGGTAGCTGCATAGCGCTGCCCACCTAAGAAGTTTGCTCTTGAAAGCACAAAAGGTCTTTTTTCAGGATTTACTGCCATAATTCCCTCGCGGCTGGAGCGAACCATCAATAACCCATACACATTATGATAACGCAAATGTTTATCCATAGGCAAAGCACCACCACCTCGGTGTAAGTTGCTGTCTGGCATAGAACCACCCGGACCGTCAAAAACCGCCGGCTCGTTCATATCATTCCAAACGCCATCAATACCCAAATTCATAAAATCGGTATACAAGGATGCCCACCATTTTTGCGTACGAGGCTGGGTATAATCTGGAAAAGCAACCTGACCCGGCCAAACTTCGCCGTTAAATTCTTTTCCACCGGCGGTCTGTACCCAATGATCTCCGGCTGTTCCTTGCTGATACACGCTGTACAACGAATCTTGTTTGACACCCGGATCGATCATATAAACCGATTTAAAATCTTTATCGTGCAGGTAGTCGTTTAAACCTTTAGGATCAGGAAACCCTTCGGGATCAAAAGTAAAAACTCTGAAGCCGTCCATATAATCAATATCCATCCAGATCACATCTGCCGGAATTTTACGCGCTCTGAATTCATCTGCCAATTCTTTTACGCTGGTATCAGGATAATAGGAATAACGAGACTGCTGATAGCCCAAAGCCCAAAGTGGCGGCATCGCCATCGTTCCGGTAAGCTCACCTAAAGCTTTCATCACCTCTTGAGGCGAATCTTTCTCGATCACCAAAACTCTAAAGGTAGGCCCTTCACTTATAAAGGTCACTTTATCGTCGAGAACGATTTGCTGGCGCCAACTGTGGTCTGCCAAAATACCAAATGAGCTTCCGTCTTTGCGAACGCCCAAAACCCAAGGATGCGCTTGATAGAGTTGCTTTCCTTCAAATTTTCCGTATTCATAATTGTCGGTGTTCCATAGGGTAACATCGGTTCCGTTACGGCGCAGATCGCCCAATACTTCTCCAGTCCCGTAAAGATCTACGTGTTCTGGAAACGTAAATTGCACGGCATTTTTACCTTCTATTTGTAAAAACTGCGGCTTCACAGCCCAATTGGTCGGAAGCGGTTTTTCTTGTGATACATCTTGCGTGACTGCCAGAGACGGCAGGGTTTTATAGGCCTTAAAATCTTTTGGATAAAAGATCGCAACATCAGGTTGAACAAGGCTAGAGGTTTGCGCTACTGCAAGCTGAAAACTCACAAAAAGCAGCGCAAGAAATAACATGTTGTTTTTTCTCATTGTATATTCTAATTTAGTTGAATGATCAAGGGTGTTTTTGCTGAAACTTCGAGCGTATCCTCCAGTATGATGCTACGTTCAGAGAGAATCTCGAGTCCGTTACTGGCTTCCGGCAAAACTTCGCGGAAACGTGTTAAGTCTAAAGTTTGATCGGTTGTACTGTTATTAAGCACCACCATAATTTTTTCACCTCCAAGAATCCTGAAATACACATACACATCATTTTCAGGAATGAATTGCGTCAAGGTTCCTTGGTGAACGGCTTTGGCGGTTTTACGCCAATTCATTAGTTTTTTAGTAAAGCTGAAGAAAGCCTCCTGCTGCTGGGTTCTGGAGGCTGCTTCAAAAGCATTCTGTACATCGCTTTCCCAGCCTCCCGGGAAATCTCTTCGAATGTCCCCATCGCCTTTTCCTTTATCGCCCCGCATACCTATTTCAGAACCATAATACAACTGCGGAATGCCGCGCGTGGTTGCGATCAAGGCAAGTCCCAACTTATAATTGTCGAGGTTTTGATCATAGATCTCATTAAATCTCCCGGTGTCGTGATTCTCTAAAAACACTAAAAGATTATTGATATCCGGATATAAGAAGTCGTTTACAAAATTGTTGTAGGCTTTCATCATCCCGGTATCCCAACCTGCACCTTCAGAAAACATAGAGGTTAAGCCGTCGTGCAATGTAAAATCCATTACCGAAGGCAAGTGGGTATTGTAATTTTGAATGGCACCAATTTTACTATCCTTTTGCCAATAAGCGATTTGCGCCTGATCGTGCAACCAAACTTCGCCAACGATATTGAAGTTGGGATATTCTTCCATAATGGCTTTGGTCCATTTTGAAATTCCTTCTTTATCATTGTAACTATACGTATCTACTCTAAATCCGTCAAGACTGGCATACTCGATCCACCAGATCGCATTTTGAATCAGATATCGCAACACCAATGGATTTTTTTGATTGAGGTCTGGCATCGTTTTTACAAACCAACCCTCTACGCAATAATGCTGATCACGCTCGGCTGCGTGCATATCGTATTGGGTTTCCATACGGTAATTTGACTGCGCATAACCGGGAAACTGATTGATCCAATCATAAGTAGGTAAATCTTTGATCATCCAGTGTTCTGCACCCCAATGATTGGTCACATAATCCATCACCAACTTCATCTCACGTTTATGGAGTTGGTCTGCAAGATTTCTATAATCTGCATTTGTTCCGTAACGTGGATCTATTTTATACACGTCACTTTGCGCATAGGTATGATAGGAATATCCCGGGTCGTTATCTTCAAGCAAAGGCGTGCTCCAAATAGTAGTCACTCCTAAATCTTCCAGATAATCCAAATGCGCTACAATTCCTTGTAGGTCGCCGCCGTGTCTCCCACCGCTTGCTTCACGATTATAGGTGTCGGTTAATCCTTCAACAGAATCATTGTCCGGATTTCCGTTAGCAAAGCGATCGGGCATTAATAAATACATCGCATCGCTGCTGTCAAAACCTTGGCGCTGTGCTGAACCGGCTTCGCGCTTTTTTAACTCATAAGGTCGACTAAATGACTTTTTCCCTTTTTTACTGAAGTTAAACTGAAAGGTTCCCGCCTCTAGTCCTTCGGTTTCGATGGTAACAAAAAGGTAATTGGGATTTTCGGTTTTTGTGACCCCTGTGATGAGCACCTCAGCTTCGGCTGAAACGTCGTAGGCTGCGATATTTTCTCCGTAGAAAAGAATTTGCACTTCAGAAGTTTCCATATCGGCCCACCAATAAGGAGGCTCTACCCGATCTATTTGCGCACACAAAGGAGCACTGAAAAGGAACAAAAAGAGGATTGAATTAAAAAAAGGTTTCATAGGAATTGAATTAAAAAACAGCCGAATATTTTAGGGGATAATATCCGGCTGAAAGCTTTCTTCTTATACTCGCATACGCTGTTTTAAAGCGTTTACTCTTCCATCACAGACCAGATCGCATAACCGTTTGCCGGAGCTTCTAGCTGAGCACTTCCATCCTCGGAAGTTGCAGGATAGTAGCTTGAATTTTCTGTGTAATCCATCAATTGACGGTTACTCCATCCTGTATTTATGCTACGGCGCTTGGTGCTTGAATTAGTCGAGATGTAAATAATAAGACCGGGATTGGCCTCGTTTCCATTTCGCTTTGCGATATATTCATCCTCGTCTGCATAAAGTACTTCCAGTTCTCCTACAGCAAGCGAATTGTGAATGCTCACCAGCTTATCCAGTTGCGCTTTAAAAGCTTCGTTTTGATAATCTGAATAAAACAAGGTAGGATACCCGGGATGCGTCATAATAAATGCATACGCCTTGAGTTTGTTTTCTCCTTCAATGTAATTATCAATGTTCCCGTCTTTTTCGGTATCGTGATTTGCGGTAAAGGTCACCGCCTTTTCAGGATGCGTTTGCCAAACCTGATCTCTGGTCAAATAGGTCAAATCGCTATAACGATCAAACGCCTGCTCCATACGGTAGAAGGCTGCAAAATCAAATGCTCCACTTCCTGTAGCTTCAATATGCTCGCGAATAAGATCTGGATTACCGTCCCATAATTCACTTACAGAAAAACCACCAACTTCTGCCAGAAAATCTTTGATCACAAAAGACTCAAAACCTAAAACATAGTCAAATCTCCAGCCGTCGAAACCCATCACGTTCTTGTAATATTTTGCTACGGAATTCTCATCTTTCCACAACCAGTTTTGCACACGCTCTCTGTGGTGATCCAGATTGGTCTCTGCGTAAAACAAGCTCCCCGGATCGTAATTGCTCACACTGTTTGGGTAAAAATCTTCATAATTTCTATTGAACATTCCTGAAGCATTTCCGTGGGTTTCATCAAAAAGACTGTACGTATCATAACCGCGATATGGGTTGTATTCTAAGCCACCACCAGAGTTGTGATTCAACACAATATCTGCGATCACTTCAATATTGTTATCGTGTGCGGTAGCGATAAGATTCTCCAGGTCGGCACGCGTCCCGAAGCGGGTTGCCACTGTACCGTGTTGCTCATAATCACCAAAATCAAAATAATCTGACACATCATACCCCATCGAGTATCCACCTGATTGACCTTTGGTCGCGGGCGGTAACCAGATACGATTGACTCCGGCTGCACTCCAATCCTCTAATTGAGTAGAAAGGGTGTTCCACCATTCAAATCGTGGCTCTACATCCCAGTAGAACGCCTGCATCATCACACGGCTTCCGTTATCATATTCGGCTAAATTAAGCGCCTGATAGTTTACCGGATCCGGAGTTTCCTGACCTTCTTCTACTACTTCTGCTGTGTCATCGTCTGACGAACAGCTTGCACCAAGTGCAAGCAACAGTAAAAGCAACAAAGGATATTTTAAAAAATACTGCTTCATAATTATAAGATTTTCAAAACGAGCTGATGCTTAAAAAACAGCATCAGCTCGTGTGCATGATTAATTTTTGGTAATCGAGTACTTGTATTGTCTAGGATTGCTCAGGTCAAGTGTGATGGTATAATTTCCGTCTTCCGGAATACCAATGTTCTGACCTCCAAATTCCATAGTACCGTCTGCATCATCATCTCCAATATTGATATCCCAAGAATCATTTGCTCTGAATTTGATTCCGTTGTTTGGAGCTTCCTGCTCAGTTAGATCAAGGGTGAGTGACCAGATTTTTGTTGCAGGGTCGTACACCATATCGGTATCGCTGTCCCAACCTGTTGGTGTTGCGTTACCAATGATTCCCCAGCTTGTTTTGGTCATACCATAAGTCAAGGCTTCAGTATCTACGTTGATCAGGTAATACCCTCCGGTTCCGTCAGGAGTACCTGCGTTTACTTCGCCTTCTTGCTCGATGGTTCCTGAGAAGTCGCCATTGTTGTCACCGGTATCTCCATAATCGCCATCAAAGCTTTCGTTTGTAGGTAAGAATTTTAATTCTGGCGCATCTGCATTTAAGAATACAAAACCTTCATAATCGGTGTTTCCTTCAGCAGAAGCTGCAAGTGGCGCTGCATCAGCAGGTGTCCAGTCTGCACCATAACCTCCGGCAGATAAGAAATTACCCACTACAAAGATTTGAGGCAGTTGAATCTCCTCTTCTTCTTCGGCCTCAGGAAGCGTTACTGAAATCGCTAAAACATCAGAAAATTGTTCTACTACATTTCCTGCATCGGCACCTACGTAGGCACGCACTCTAAAGTAGATCATCCCGGTGTTAGGCTCAGGAGTAAGCGGATCGTTATCTAAACCTGCTTCACGTGCCAAACTCAACATATTACCTACTGTTACCGGAAGATTGGTTTGGGTTCCCACACCAATAACCGAAAAGCTTTCAAAACTTTCGGTTGCTGCTCCTTGAATCTCATAGTTCACCGGAGTTTGCACACCAAAGTCTACTTCATTCCACACAAAGCGCTCTGCAAGATTGTCTGAGCTGGAAGCCATCAAATTATAGGTTTCTAGTGTCGAATTTGTAAAAACTACACCGTCAGGATCTGGCTTAGCTGTGAATGTAAAACCGTCATCATCTGTACAAGCTGTAAAGGTTAAGGCTGCGATAATCGCTATAAAAACAAGTGTTAAATTTTTCATCGTTTCTTATGTATTAGTACCCCGGATTTTGAGTAAGGTTTGTGTTAATCAATATGATATTGCTAGGCAACGGAAATAAGGCCCTGTAATCATCTACTGCAGTTCCTGATTTTGAACCGCCTTTAAAAGGCCATAAATAATTGCCTGAAGTGTAATCGTTAAAGCGTATGAGATCTGTTCTGCGCTGCCCTTCCCAGTACAGTTCGCGAGCGCGCTCATCAAGAACAAAGTCTAAAGTAAGCTCCGCACTTGTGATGTTACCGCTGGTATCTCCATATGCACGCGCTCTCAATTCATTGATGTAGTTTACTGCAGTATTCACATCACCTCCTGTACCTCCTCTAAGTACAGCTTCGGCATACGTAAGATAGATTTCTGCAACGCGAATGATAGGCAAATCGGTATCTACAAAGTCACCACCGGTATCGCTTCCGGCAGCGCCGTTAGAATCGATATTGGTGAATTTGGTCACCGCATAACCATCAGTAAAGGTGTTTGCGATCGTATTGATCTCAAAACTTTGACCGTCTGTGTAAAACATCGCACGGGTATCTGCCCAAGCGATAGGATTTCCTTCATCATCACTATCGGTAACAGCAGCATCAAACTTATTCACAAGCGCTTTAGTGGTACGCAAACCACTCCAACCACCATTCACGCCAAAGTTGAAAGCATCCATAGATCCGCCGATTGCAGCGTGAACTAGAAAAGTGGTTCCTCCGTAAGTACGTGAATTGTTTCCGTCAAAATTGAGGGCAAAAATAAATTCGTTTTGCGCCCCGTTAGCATTGTTATCTGCTAAGAAAAGTTCGTCGTACGCAGAGCCGTTTCCATTTGCATCTGTCGTATTGATGCTGTAGCTCGAGTTGATCGTCATTTCGGCATAAGTGATCGCATCGGTATAACGTGCTGTACCCGTCCAAACTTCAGCATTCAAATACAGCTTAGAAAGCAAAGCCCAAGCAGCAACACGGTCTACACGACCATACTCGTTTGCACCACTTTCTTTTAAGGTATTCTGAATTTCAAGCAATTCACCTTCTACAAAATTGAAGATCTCAGCACGTGTACTTTGTTCCGGTAAATCAGTCGAAACTACCGTTACCAAAGGCACACTACCAAACAGATCCATCAAGTTGAAATACGCAAAAGCTCTTAGAAAACGTGCTTCGGCGATGTATGCCTCAACTTCAGCATTATCGTTTAACAGCTGTGCATTTTCAATAAATGAATTGGTAAACGAAACTTCCTGCGCCAGACGATAATACATCCCTGTGGTAAAGTCGTTACCGGCACCCCAGTTCATCGCGTGCAAATTAGGCAAACCGGGATCTCCCCAACCTACCACAGCGTTGTCTGTAGTCAATTCATTTAAACTGAATAATAATCTCGAGTATTGTGAAGTACCTTCATCAATACCTGTAATATCGGCTTGTCCTGCAGGCCCTTGCTGACCGGTTAGCGCAAGACTGGCATATAATTTTGCCAATGCTCCTTTGGCTTCATCAGCATTTGCAAACACGTTAGTTTCGGTAAAACTATCCGGGTCAATAGGAGTCTGATCTAGGTCATCATGACACGCTATGAGCAAAAGAGTCGGAATAAGAAGCGCTATTTTTTTAATGTAATTCATTTTCATCGTTTTTTAGAAATTTAGATTTACACCAAATGTGAAAATTCGTGGTCTTGGGTAGAAGTTGTTATCGATACCTCCGCCTATTTCAGGGTCTAAGCCGTCATATTCGGTGATAATCAACACATTTTGCGCAGAACCATACAATCGCAAAGAAGCATCGTCAAATAACTGCGGAAAAGTGTACCCAAGGGTTATGTTATCAAGTTTGAAGAACGAAGCGTTTTGCACATAATAATCACTCTGCAAACTTGATTCTGTAATGGTTTGAAAACCTGTATTAAAATAATCTCTGTGTAAATTGGTAAGAATGCTGTTTTCGGTAGCGCGCACTTCATACGATCTGCTTGAAGCCATGTTGTTGTACGCATAATTACCTAAACTCGCACGGGTAACGATCGCCAAATCCCAGCTCTTGTAGTTAAGATTGGTATTGAGTCCCATCGTAACATCTGCAAACGGATTTTTATACAGATAACGATCATCGTCATTGATCTGATTGTCCCCGTTGCGATCTACAAAAGCACCTTCAATAGGACGACCGTTGTCATCATAAACCTGCTTATACACCCAATAGCTAAATGGCGTGTAACCTTCTTTATGCAGCTGAACAGTATTACCTGTTCCTCCAGAAATTCCACCTTCTTCTACCTGATCAGGCAGGTTGGTGATTTCGTTATCGTTATAAGCTACGTTATAACCAATCGTCCAGGTAAAGTCATCGGTCTGCACCGGAGTTACATTCAACTCAAACTCGATCCCCTTGTTCTCCATATCCCCAATATTCTTATTGATCCTGTTAGAGAAATTGGTAAATGGATCTACCGTTACAAAACTGATAAGGTCTTCGGTCTTTTTAAGATACGCGTTTAATGAACCCGTTACGCGATTGTTGAATAAAGCATAATCAATACCGGCGTTAAACGTCTTTCCTACTTCCCAACGCAAGTCTTCGTTATACGCATCAGGACGATAGGTTTGATAGTATGTATTTCCAAACTGATAGTTGGCGTTTGACCTACTTCCGGTATAATTGGTTAAGAAAAGGTAATCTCCCAGACCGTTTACGTTAGCGATCTCTCCATAACCTACGCGTAATTTCAGCTGGTTGATGGTTTCAGAATTGAAGAAATTTTCATTGTTGATATTCCAAGCCACTGCAAATGATGGGAAATATCCCCAACGGTCGTCAGGATTCAACTTAGAAGAAGCATCTGCACGCATCGTAGCAGTTAACAAATAACGGTCGTCATAGTTATAATTTGCACGACCAAAGTAAGAAAGCAAGGTGCTTCTCCATTTATCGATGAATTCGGCATCATTTCCTTCTTCTTGGGCTTCACTATCAAAGCTGTAGTTATCGTACTCAAAGCTCTGGTACGAATATCCCGCAACAGCGTTTAACGAACTCTTCCCAAAATCTTTGTCATACGTCAAGTATGCATCAAAAAGTTGGTTGGTCGCTCTGTTGATGTAGTTAGAATAGGAACCATTCCAGTCTAATTGCGAAGAAGGCATGTTTTCTGAAACGATGGTTCTTCCGTGGCTGTTGGTTTTATCTAAACCGATGTTCACGGTTGCAGTGATGTCTGAGAAAAAATGAAGTTTATAATCGATCTTAGCATTCCCTATAAATCTTCTGATCTCTGCGGAATCATCTTTTTCATTGATCAGTGCGATCGGGTTTGTGGGGGAAAGGCTATTTTGAATCTCTCTATCAACTTCAGCATTATAAACATACCAGCCGTTGTAATTAGAAAATGGTGAGTCTGCACTGTAAATAGGCTTTGTAGGATCGTAATCTACCGAAGCTCCAATCGCATCACGATTGGCAAATTCGTTTTCAGTGTACATTCCACGCGCATTGATTTCAGCCTTTAAATAACCGTCAAGCACATTAGGTCGTAAACTTACCGAACCAGTAGTTCTGGTAAAGTTATCCCCGCGTAACACACCATCCTGATTGGTGTAACCTACCGAAGCACGCACCGGCATAAAGTTACCTACATTCCCTGTGGTGCTAATGTTGTGCTCTGCACCCATCGCTTGCGAGTAGATCTCTTCTTGCCAGTTGATAGACGCATTACCTAAACGCGCTATGGAAGCTTCATTACCTACAGCATTCACCAGACTTCTAAACTCATCGCCGTTCATCACTTCTACATAGTTTGTAGGTCTGTACACTGTAGTAGCACCGCTATAGTTGAATTTAAATTCGCGGCCTTTTCCTTTTTTGGTCGTGATCAAGATCACCCCGTTTGCAGCTCGCGAACCATAAATCGCGGTAGAAGATGCATCTTTAAGCACCGTCATACTCTCGATATCAGCCGGGTTGATAAAATCTAATGGGTTACGAGAACCACCCACATTGCTGTTGTCTAACGGGATCCCGTCAACTACATACAATGGAGAACTGTTTAAAGAGATCGAACCAATCCCTCGAATGTTGATGTTTTGACCTTCACCAGGCGCTCCACCTCCTGAGGTTACGGTAACCCCGGCGATCTTACCGGTGATCAACTGCCCTGCAGTGTTTACCTGACCTTTGTTAAAATCTTCGGTAGACACTTGATTTACTGCTCCGGTTGCGTCTTTTTTGGTCACGCTACCATAACCAATCACCACGACTTCATCAAGACTGGTTTGGTTTTCTTCCAGGCCTACGTTAATCGTCGCCTGCCCTGTATAGGTGATTTGTTGCTCGGTAAATCCTAAAAATGAAAACAACAACACATCGCCATCGTTAACATTGTTAATCGTATAGTTTCCATCAAAATCTGTTGTAGAACCATTACTGGTTCCTTTGACAATGATATTGGCTCCGGGAATAGGCATTCCTGTAGCTTTCTCTGTTACCACTCCGCTTACTGAATTTTGCGCGAAGAGTGCAACAGGAAACATGAAGAGCAAAAACCTTAAGCTTTTGAAAAGTTCTCTCATAAAAATTACATTCATTAAATAGTTCCTAAATGCTTGTTTTTGTTTAAAACCCATCTCTTGAAAACGTTTGCGTTTTGCACTTTAAACCATTACGAAAACGTATTCTTAAAATGAGTCTAAAAGTTAATTGCGTATCAGATCAGGTAAATAATCCACATACAGAAGCAAATTTGAAGATTTTAGATGCTGGTATTACGTGAAGAAAATTCTATATAGAAAATTTAAAGTCAATTAAAAACATAAACACCTGTTTTTAAGTATTTTAAAAAATAAAATGAATACGTTTTATATAGAAATTATACCGAAAAATGAGGTCAAATTACAGCTTCAGACGGGTTTTCTCGAGCAGCATTTGGTCAAAATCCTTCTTATCTAAAAATGATTTATTCCTAATTTTGGTCTTGTATGCGTAGATAGAATTGACCGAATAACCTAAAATCTGGGCAATAATTTCATTATGTTTAATCCCGAGACGAATCAATGCAAAGATGCGAAGCTCTTTATTGAGCAGCTGACCTTTTTTTAATTGAATCTGCTCTTCCGGTTTGAGCAGCGCATTGAATTCTGCAATGAAATTTGGAAAAAGTTTGATAAAAGCTTCATCAAAACTTTCAAGCAATTTTTTCTTCTCTTTTTTCAGATCGTAGACCGTGGTCAGGTACTTGATGCGTTCGAGATTATTGGTCTTTAAATTGCGTTCAATTCCCGTCTTGAATTCTTTGAATTTCTCAAAAATATCGGCATCCTGAGTAAAGAAAAACCCAATGTATTCTTCTTTAATGGTATTGGCCTCCAGCAAAAGATCATTTACCCGATTGAGTTCTTCATTCTGAGAATGTATGGTTTCATTCACTTCAACAATGCGTTCATTTTTAGCTTGTAGATCTTTGTGCGCCACCAGCAGCGCCTTTCTGGCACGCTTAAGTCGGCGGAGCTGCGTGTAGGTGATCACGGCCAACACGAGCAATACCACAAGGAGCACGCTCAACATGATGTTTTGTTTGGATAATCGGGCCCGTTGCGTTTCGACCTGATTGATGATCTGCTCTTCGATATTAGGCAAAATGGCGCCTACTCGTATTTTACGTTGCTGTGCACCATAAGCTTCAGCATCTGCATTGGCTTTTTTGATAAATACCGAAGCAAGTTTTACATCACCCTTTTGAAATAAAAATTCAGCTAATTGAATCATCGACAGGTTTTCTTTTGCAGAAGTTTTTATGTCTGCAATAGAGGACTGTGCAAGATGTTTGATCGCCTGCTCTTCATCTCCCATTTGCACATAAATATCACCTAAAACAGAATTTACGACCGCTTGCGACCGCAAATCCTGACGCATTTCTAGCAAGGGTTTTAAATCTTCAAGCGCCTCTTCAAGGTTTCCATATTTATAATTGAGATAACCGCGTAACATAATATAGTCCCAAGTGCCGGGCTCAGCGAGTTCTAAGGACTTTTGATGGTATTCTTTTGCCTTTTTTCGATATAAATCAGAATAGTAAGAGATCGTGCTATAATCTGCCATGTCGCTATAACAACGGCCTAACAGTCCGTACAGCGAAAATCGGATCTCCTCAGGAATACGCTCAAGATCGGCACCATTGAGATATGCCAAAGCTTCACTAAACATTCCTGCAGAAACACAAACATTAGCCAGATCAAGCGTGGTTTCAGCGATCAAACGCGCATCGCCTAATTGCTCGGCAAGCGCCTTAGAGGCTAAGGAATATTTAAAAGCGGAATCTTGTTTGAAAATCCGGTATTCAAAAAACAAAGAGCGGTTGAGTTCAAAGCGCCTTTGCAACGAACTATCCCGCTGAAGCGTCAATTCGTTGTACAGAGAATCTATTCTTTCAATTTTAAGGGCGTCATAGGCTGCCGACCTTTCGATGGTCTCGACCAGTTGTGTAAGTTGCTCCGCATGCTGACCATAACCTACTTGAGACGGAAATACCACCCATAAAAATGTGAAAAGAAAAAAGAGTTTGTTGTTCATAAGCTTCACTAGCATCGCTGCAAAATTCGCACAAATTAATCACAAAGCCGGTTAAAAATTCGGTTACAGGCGTAGCGGGTTTATTGTCTCAGAATTGGACAAAACAGGATGTAAAGCGGAGCAGGAATGCTTGACTTAAAGAAATGGGTTTACTTGGGTATGTACTTTTGCAACTACAATCGATGTTAAAACACGTTATTTTTTAAATTCTGATTTGTTCTTAATCACGAATGCAATTAATAATTCAGTCAAATCATCTTGATATTCAAAGAATTCGGAATCGTATTTGTTCCAATTTTCTTCTGCTTTTTCTTGAATTAATTGCAGTTCATTTTGTCTTTCCGTTCTGTCTTTTGGTACACTTCGGTTTTTAAATTCAGAGTTTGCCTTTTTAACAATATCGGCTGTTTTTTTCGCTCCAATTTCCAATAGCGCATTTACCGTTTCTTTACTAAAATCTCCGCTTGAATTAAAATAGAATTGGTTAAATCCGCCATTATTTATTTCTCGTTCTAGATTTTCAACCAAGAGAAAGATACGTTGAGAAAGATTCAGTTTTTCGATATTCTCGCCATATTCAGATTTTGAATTCAGGTAAGTGTCAATCTCCATAACAATTATATCGCGTCTTTCGATTTTCAGAACCTTTTCTAAATCGAATTCAGATTGCGCATTTGCGTTGGCAAAAAATAAGGACGATATCACTATTAAAATATTCTTCAACCTGCTGCTCATTCCTATGCTAAATTTATTATGTGTATCCATAATCTAAAACAAGAAAACCGCTTTAAAATAGTTTAAAAGAATTGTTTTTTTTGAAATTATGAACTTGTACAATGTTTTTTAGTTCATTTTAAACGACTTGATTATATTTTCCAATTCGCATATTTCTTTTTTTCCGTACTTATTTTTTGACACTGCAAGATTAACAGTATAAAACAAATCATTTGTTGGATGTTCTACTGTTACATACAATCCAATTATAGGAATCGTGTCGAATTCTTCCTCTACAAGATACCATATAGATTTTTTTTCAAACAAGTCTATTGTTCCTGATTCAGTTACATCATATTTACTTTCCACATCCCTTTGTTGTTCCTCAAGAGTCATCCTAGGTTCTGCTTTACGCATTTCCGTAATTCCAAAATACTTAAAAGCACTTTCTTCAAAAGTTCCGGCACTTATCCCATTATCGGCAATTTCTGGCTCCCAACTATTATCTGGCAAAACAATTGAATATCGGTTATCTTTTCCGTTTACGATTATTCCATTAGTTAAATCGAGTTTCTCGCATTCACAGTCTTTCATAAATTCCGATTTTTCAGAACAGGAAATCAAGAATAAAAATCCGATTAATATTAATGTAGTTTTATGTTTCATAAAATGTTGTACAATGGTTCTGTAAGCTTCCCCCGATTAGAACTGCTTAATTTTCCAAAACTTGTTTAAAATGACCTCCTCCCATATTTAGGTACTGGTCATAACTAGAGAGTCTGGGCTATTTTCATTGATTTCAATGTACTCATTGGGTGACATATCACCCAATGAGCTGTGTGGTCTAAACCCGTTATAGTCTTCCCTCCAAATATCGAACTTTTCTTGAGCATCTTCCAAAGAGAAGAACCAGTTTGTATTTAAACATTCATCTCTGAAAGATCCATTGAAGCTTTCTATAAAGGGATTATCAGTAGGTTTTCCGGGTCTTGAGAAGTCTAATTCGACATTGTTTTCATAAGCCCATTTATCCAATACTTTACTGATAAATTCACTTCCATTATCGACTTT